>Ga0185299_10000096_pt1 | contig 284185 bp, 259 predicted proteins | sample PaiPotPPA55metaG_FD_128002 | JGI IMG/M metagenome (GOLD analysis project Ga0185299, IMG submission 128002) | Iron sulfur acid spring bacterial and archeal communities from Banff, Canada, to study Microbial Dark Matter (Phase II) - Paint Pots PPA... ...
GAGAGGGATTACGAGGCGAGCCTTGGTTGGACGTAGCACTTTTTCAACTAGACCGAAATGGCGCTCTTCTCTGAGTGCACACCGCAGTGTGCTCGAAAGAGCTTGACACCGCCGACATTGTCAGAGACGCGATTTATCGTCCATTGACAGCAATGCATCAGAAGTCAATTGGAAGGCTCAAGGCGGACGTTGAGTTGTTCAATTTTGACCAGACTTGTGAGTTCCAGGAATGGGACGATGCCTTATCCGGGAAAGAGTGTAGGTGGAAATGAGAGGTGAGATCATGTCTACGACACCTGAACCGCATCGCATTCTCGTCGTGGATGACGAAAAAGTCATTCGTGAGCTATTTGTAAGGTTGCTGCAAGAAGAAGGATACGAGGTCGCGACGGCGGAAAACGGCTTTGATGCCCTTCTGAAGCTTAAACGGTTTTTACCCGACGTGATTATCTCCGACCTCAACATGCCCGAGATGTCGGGGTTTGAATTTCTGTCGGTGGTTAGGCGTCGCTTCCCCAAGATCTCAGTAATTGCCAGCAGCGGAGCCTATGGGAGCAGTGTTGTGCCGACCGGCGTGCTTGCCGACGCCTTTTACGCCAAGGGCCAAGATTATCCCCAAAACCTGATTACCACTGTGGGAGCGCTGATCCAGACCTCTGCGGCACAGGCAACAGCGCACCAGGAAGCGACGGCCCCGGTTTGGATTCCAAGGAACGGTAAAGACTCCAATGGAATTCCTTACATCGTGATTACGTGTACGGAGTGCCTGCGGTCTTTCCCGCTTCATGTGACCAGAGAGCAGAACCCGGAGGTTCTCGAGACGTCCTGTCTGTTTTGCTCGAACACGGTTAAGTACATCATTGATTTTTCTCTTTCCGTAACTTCGCCTCCGAAAGGCCCGCCTTCTATACGCATTAGAGCAGGCGTGGCTTGAGCGGCCTGTGCTGGCGGCTAAACTTGCGAAAGCAACTAGGAATGGTCTAACTGGCGAAAGCCGGCGATCATACTCACAACCTGTCAATGAGTGAAATAGCGTGTTATCAGCAATCATCTTAACGCCATGACACTCTTGTACATCTTCTCGGAGCGGAACCATGTTCGCGGCTGCCTAGAGTGGTTCACGTTCAATTACCGTTCTTTCGCTGGTAGTTTTCCGCGTTTATCACCCCGCGGAAGTCCGAGTGCAACGTTCGCAAGCTCGATGTAGTGATCTAAACGCGATTCCGAGCGCTGTTTTTCCTCTAGCGGTAAAAGCCGTGGGCCTTCGTCGCGTGCTTCAGGCTTACTTGGCGGAATTGCGCGCACTCTGGGCTTCTTTTTTCTGCGGGGTCTGGCCATTGCAGTGCGCGTTTATTGGCTAGCTTTCGTAGGATCGCGCCATAGGCGGGTTTCTTTCTCAAGCAGTCGGTCGATTTGTCTGACCATTTCCAAAAGCTTGTCGGGATCTTGCTCAGCTGCCGCCTGCTCGCAAAGCTGCTTCCAGACTTCCTTCGTCTTACCTTGCACGGCGTAGGCCTCCATTGTGGCGGAACGTGAGGGCTGTCGAGCTACACAGGCTTCCATAATTATCCCTCCTAACTCACGTGTCGTGAACACTGTTTTTGTTGCACGGAACAGACCAAAAATCAGAGCTGAATACGCCCTACTGCGGCAGGCACTTACAGGCGCGTACTTCAGCAGCTCAGGAATCGCTCGGCAAGGGCAGAATATTTTCCACGTTTCAGGAGCAGAATCGTCCTACAGCTTCGAATGTGAGCAATCTTGTGCATATTCTGGCTGGGGAAGCGTTGCATGATATAGCGATGAAAACCAAAGACCTCACCCCGGAACAGATAGCCTCCGTGCCTTGTCCCACGTGCGGCGCAGCCATCGGCGAAGATTGCGAACTGAATTCCGGTGCCCTGCGCTTCGAGCCGCATCGAGATAGGAGGCTTTCGGCAGCCGATGCCATGGAAGCGAAGTCCGGAAAAAACAAAAGGCACTAGCTACTGAATGACACCCCACCATCCGACGCGCAGAATTGGTCACCCTGAGATACTGACCAGCAATTGGAATCATTTGCCGCTGCTACGTTTGCGGGTTGGACGCCAGAATACAACACTGCACACCAGGAACGCTCCGAGCGGATATCAATCCTGCTGCGCGAATTGAACTTCGAGCGCCACCCAATTTCCGAATAGGCCCGCCAGATAAGAACCAAACCAACGCCGTGGGAAACGCAAATCCGCCGCGCGAATCCGGCATTGAGCCAAAAGCTCCACGTTGGCTGCGAACCTTCAGTCTGTTCCGATTTCGTAACAAAACTGAACCTATGGGAAGGGCATCGCATGTGAATGTTATATTTCTGTCCCGCGCAATCGAGGGGAAGGCCGGACCTGCAGTGATTCCTTGAAACTCCTTAGCTGCATTCCCGGCCAAATTCGACCGACTATTCTGAAGCTCTCAGTTCAGCGCGCCTTGAATCCGCATTCCGAACCACGATAGAGAAAAACCTTCAGCAGACGTTGCGCGACATGGCTAAAATTAACCTCAAGTTAACGCCACGACCCGAGATACATGATACAGAATTTAAGGTACAGAACAAACCTCCTGCTAGCGGCATCTTAAGTCGTGGGTCGTTGCTGCTATGGGTCGCAGGACATTAAAGACGCAAAAGAAGCCCTTGCCAAAGCGCTTCAGGGATTGGAAGAAGTACGTATGATCCCGCGCGATGATCCGAAGCTGTCTGCATTGAAGAACGACATTCGGCGCACCATAGGCCAGACCCGAAAATCAAAGCTGCGTAGTTCGCAATTCGAATCAGCCCGGCAGAAACCAACGTGCGCCATCGCACATTTGTTAGTTCCTGACCGTGCCGACATCTAGTCCTTTCCGCGTAATACTTCTGGTAGCCTGCCCTCCCCGGTTCCGGCGAATGTCGTCGATCAATTTCAACTCGACATGGTTTCGTTGCTATTCAAAGGCAAAGTTTGAAAGCGATTCTGAGGCGCTCCACATTTATGTGAAGCTTGCGCTGGATGCGATCAGCGAAGCGCTCACTCAGCCGGATTTAGACGATGGTGAGCGCAAAGCCCTTTCCGTGGCAACCGAAGATTTGCGCTTGATGGAGCGTCAAGAACTGCCCAGTTTTCCGAACCCAGCCGCCCCTAAATATGGCCGTCCTCACAGATGAATTCGCGGCACGCGCTGAATGTGCGTTTGCCACAATAGGACACGCCCAACAGCGCTTCGCCGTCCGCGCCGGACTAGCCCCGAAGCCGATCCGAGCGCAATCAATTCGCAATGCGAACCCGCGCCAGAAACCAGCAACACGGGATAAAAAAGCGACTGTGAGCAATATTGGGCATATTTCGCTTACTCCGGCGTCGCATCATGGTGACTGATGAAAAGCAGGGATCTCAGTCCGGCACAGATGGCCTCCGTCCCTTGTCCTACCTGTGGCGCAGGCATTGGCGAACCGTGCGAACTGAATTCGGGTACTCCGCGCTTCGAGCCACATCGAGATCGACGGCTTTCCGCAGCCGATGCCGTGGAAGCGAAGTCCAAAAAAACATAAGCAGTAGCATGGCAAACAGGCCCATAATCCGAACCGGTGTCGAAGGCCACGTTCTTCTCGGCGGCGCTGTGCAGGAATTTGGCAACTTTCCGACTAACGCCGAGAGCGAATGCGCCTGCTCCTCCCTTGGGCAGTATCTAACGAGCGAATCCGGCTTCCCGACTGATGCCGCCGTTGTGTTCGATGTTCAACTTGACCCGTGGGGCAACAAAGCCGCAGTGAATCTTCGCGCTTCAGGATATGGCGCTTTCAATGCATGACGACAGAATCGCGGAGCTGTGTGAGCAGATTTCTGCTGAGAACAACCCCAAAGAACTTGTCGGGCTGATTGAGAGGCTCCGCAAAGTGTTGGCCGAGGAGCAGCGCCGGATCGAGGCGTTGCTGGCCAAGAACGAAGCCTCCCTCAATCGCAATGCAAAAGATCATCCCGCTTCCAGGGCGGCGAAGGCAACACAGTAGAAGCGATCAACCCCAAACGCCCCACCCTCGGCGCAATAAAGGCGCTCCCAATCGATAAGCCGATTAAAGCGGCTTGGTGAAGGGACGACAGGACCGGCTGGACAACCTTGTCACAGGAACATGGACTCAAAAGTGACCTACCCTGCCGATGAGGACATGGTATGCCTTGCAAAGAATATGAGCAGATGGAAAGTATGCAAAAAATGGAGCGGAGCACGTGGGCACAGTTCACTTACCGTGAAAATCAGCATCTTCGCGGCGGGGTTGGGGACCAACAGGCGAAGGAACTTGCTAAAGAGGCACGAGCAAGAGCTACCCAGATAGGGAAACAGATGAACTGGCACCGCCAATCTTGTGAGGAATGCAAAACGCGGACCTAGCGATTAAAGCAGCGTCGTGAGCAAGACTGCTCAGTCACTTCTTGACATCAAGAGTAGCGTGGAGTACGTGTTCATTCCTTCTCTTGAAAATGTGTTGGACGAACTCTTCGGTGTAAGGCCTCCAGCATTTCGCTTTAAGGTGAAACAGTTCCTTGTAATCGTGTTGAAATGACAGAGCGTAAATTTGACGATGTTCAACGAGAGCTGGACGAAACCCTTTGGAACCTGAAGGGAACCACGGACCGCGAATTCAAACACTCGCTCTTGCGGAAGATGCATCGCCTGCTGGAAGAAGCCCATCGCCTTCTCAACCCCTCACAACAGTGACAATCCGACCCCACACACTAGCTATTCAATAGATGCTCAGCGTCTAGCCGTCGGTCACAATGGGGCGCCTGTGCTTGACCCGCTTTTGATTGGTCTTTTCCCGAACAGAGAGAAAACGTGAGTTGATGGTAGAGTGTTTCCGCGCAGATGGAAGATCGAACCCTTGGATTGAAACTCTTGCTTGTTGACGATGAGCCTAGCATCTTGGCTACGTTGCGGCTGATTTTGAAATCTGAAGGCTTCGACGTGCACACCGCCTCCTCGGGCAAGGCAGCGAAAGCCGCACTCGTTCAGACCTCGTTTGATGTTGTGCTGACTGACCTCAGCATGGAAAGCACGACCTCTGGTTATGACGTAGTTCATGCCGCCCAGACGCAGACGAGAAAACCAGTGACGGTCGTTTTAAGCGGCTACCCCGAGCTGCTTGATAACTGGCAATTCGAGGGGGCCGACGCTGGACTTCAGAAACCAACCGATGTGCCAGACTTGTTAGAGACTATCCACCGACTCGTCAGAAATCGATGAGGAGAGGAATGTGAGAATTTCACGGTATCTTCCCGCCATGAAACCTGAGGACAGTTTCGAAAAACTCTTCGATAGGCTGAACGCTGTGAGCCAAGAATTGTCGTCAATTGAGCGAGCTATCGAACGAATAGAAAGGCGTAAGTGGTTAAGATCGGAGCCGGGGGAGGCAATGGGCAAAGCAAGTTGCTCCCCTGAGTGTCTCGCGAAGCCCCGCCATCCCGGCTCCAAAGTGTTGAGTCGCTAAACCCGCGTCGCATTGTGCTACGACTATCGTTCGACTCAGAACGGCTTTTGTGGCCCCGGGGTTTAGCTAGATTCGGTACAGACAACTGAAAATACGACAATGCGCCCTTGTGCTCATCCTCTGTTGAGTGCGCGCTCTTCGATCTTGTCATAGAGGTCGCTCATATCCCCTACGTGACCCAACCAGTATTTGTGCAGCCTTAGGCCGCTCCGCGTATTCCGCAGATACGACCACCAGGAGGAGCGAGGGCTGTATCGGAATTTGTGAGCCATTCTATGGGCCCCACCAACCGTTGGAACAATGACTGCCTTACTTTACCGGTAGCCCTTCGGCGCTTCGCGCCGGGAGAATTTTTGACACTCCATCCCTGAAAGGGTTGACGTGCGCTAGCGATTATTAGCGATCGCTAGCGTATTGAAAAAGCCAGAGAACGAAAATTGCGCGCTGACGAACGCCAGCACCCGCGTTCCGCAAACTCACGGAGTTTCCCCCGGAAGGTCGGTAGAGTTTTGTTTGCTCAGCATCACCGATGCTATACCTGGAACCACAGGCGTCGGCCGCGGGCCCGAACCCGATATCATCGGTAAGGATTAGCAAAGCGCGTGAGGAACCGCGTTCATCTCCTGCGGATGATGCTAAACGGGCAAGGAACCCGTCAAGGTTCCCCTTCGGCTCGCTTTGCTCGACCTATGACGGAACCCTTGTCCGTCTAGAACCTTCGCCGCTAGAAACGAAGGCACAATTCGCCGATCTGTCAGAGTCATTTCCAGAAACTCTTACGTATGAACCGCCGGCTGGGTTCTTATGTCGGGCTGAGCTCGCGTAGGGCTCGGGGAGGGTTTGGGAGGGGCGGCGCCCCTCCTAGAGGGTCAATCCGAAATCGGGAAGAGAGAACTGACATAGCTTAGAGCGCCCGTAATCAAAGAGTAAACATTGTGAGAAGAAGATTGTAATTTCTCGGGCACATCGTCATTGCTTCGACGCCTAGGAGATCGTGTCACTACGTCAGTCTTGGGAGATTTGCATCACGAATACGATCTGGAAAGGTCTGCTTGAGTGTGCGATTGTGCAGAATTTTTGCGTAGCACAATGGTAATGCTCAGTAGCTGGATGGACGCTCCGGTTTCATGTTTTTTGCGTACGCAGGCGAACCTCCCTGCGGTTGTGCATCTAGGCCTTGCGGCGAATGAGTTTTTGCGAAGCACAGTGTCTAATTTTGCGAAAGATAGCTTTTCACTGTAGTGCTTGGCAACCCATCTTGGAAGTCATGCGCGCCCCCAGCAAGTTAGCTTTTTCCAATCCAGGCGCCAGTTCAGACAATTTTGAACACCTGCGAGAAAGACAAGCAAAATTCAGCATGTATAGATTTGCCTTCTCGTCCGGACTGGCGCGAGGCGTGATCCTAAAGCTCAAAGCCGAAGGTTTTCCTACTGGTCCAGTTGACACTTGTAGTGGAGACTGCTGATCGGTATCCGGCACCTCTCTGACCGATACTCCTGAAAACTGCAAACCTCTGCAATTCACGCTGTAATCAAACGACACGGAAACAAGGCGGCCTTGTCGTACGGTTACGGCTCCACTAAACCGACCAAACGGAACAATCCGCAACCTTGAAAGTGCCCTATTGTCGAACGAAAACAACAAGTCGCAAGAACTTTCATGGCACGAGCTCTGGGTAACTGAACAATTTGATCTGCATATTGTGAGTAGGTTTGATATCATACCGACATTTTCATTCCCCACATGCAACCGTTCAAGGACGCCAGCAAATTGCTTTGCAGCATGAATCTTACGATTGACGATGAAGAACGGGATAGCTGCGATCAACAGCAACGCGACTATGATCCACAGAAACATGGTACGTTTCATAATCACCCCAATGTCCTACGGGCACGGCGCTATGGAAGGCGCGAGTTTCCCGTTCACGAATATTTGATTGGACGACATCCAGACACCAAGTGCAGAGTAATCATTTCCAGAAGCGTCTCTCACCAATACTGAACTCATATTCGATGGGGACTTGGGTTGGCTCATAGGGGAAATGAAAAATGTTTGTATGCTGTTGTTCGCTGCGAACCATGGCATCGGAGCGTTCATGCCGTCATTGAACGCACCATTCGACTCATAGCTCGTTTGAGGGCCAAACTGTGTGTTCCCCGTGCGAGACGGATTCGATTCCTGCTGTATGACGTAATCGTTCGTCACCGCATTCCCCTGAAGGTCTTCGAGTTGGTAGCTGATGTCGCGGTTCATTGAACCATTGGAACAATCTGTCTTCGCGACAAGTCTAAGATTCGCATTGTTTGCGGCGCACCGGGACTGCCCCACAGCAAGCGGTCCGACGACCGCCAAGCAAGGCATACCGAGGTTTGCGGTGCCACCACCAAACCCCCCTCCACCCAAAAGCAGGAATGGAATGTACCCCACGAGGGTTCCTTCGCGATCGTAATCGGGAATGTAAATGTACCCGAACCAGTCCCCAAAGATATCCCCACCACTACCACCGCTACCCCCGCTACCCCCGTCCCCTCCGCCTCCGCCTCCGCAGTGATCAATCGAAGTGGTATCAATCATAGGGCAGGGTTTCAAGCCAAACGGATCGACCAAGGCAAGCGGATTGTTCGCGACGTATGCGTACCGATTCCAGGACTGGGGATTGGTCGGATCCACGGCCGTAAGTCCGGCTGGATCAGGCGACGTCCATCTACCCTGCCCCGCGCGATACTCGCGCATCAAGAAATCATACAGATTGGATGGCCAGCTTCCGGAAACGGTATCCGTGCTCTGACCTGTGAAAGCCAAATCTTGAGTGCCTGAGCCGTTGTAGTCTTCTCCATATGGAGCGTAGGCGACGTCGTAGTATTTTGTTCGACTCGGGGTGGTCGCCAGCCGCGAGCTGCCAAGATGATCAGCATGCCGATAGTAGGAAAGCCCGCTGCTGTTGTATACAGCGCTTGCCCCACCAGGAAGTTTCACAAATGCGTTTACGAGTGTCTGTCCATTCATCAACGCGACCTTTGTGCCTTGCGGCCCATACAGTATCTGCTTTGTGCCAGAGCCACGAGTCTGCTCAATCATGCGATCCAGGGCATCGTAGATCATTGTTACGGCTGAGCCATCCACGCCAACATTATTTCCATCTGCGTTCCACGCATAGGTGTGTGTTAGGTCCGACGTGAGATCTCCGTTCGCATCGTAATAATTAGAAACGCCACTCGCCCCGCCGGGAATAGAGTAATACTGATTCGTTGGCAACGTCGAAGTGCCGGCGGTTCCAGTGTAGGTCGGCAAGAAGCTTGACGAGCCTGATTTGCTAAGGTTTCCAAACGGATCGAAACCGAAGGTTTGCGACCACACTGATCCGCAGTTAGCACTGGTAATCCTTATTAAGTCATCGTAGCCGAATCCGCAGGTCTGGCTATTAGCAGCATTAATTTGGTCGCTCGTCTGGAGCTGCTGGAGCGTCCCGTTCACATTCCAGGTAAGCGTGCCGGTCTGCGTTTGCGGTGTTGCACCCATACTGAAAACGTAGGATGTCAAACGCCCTGTATTGAAGTCAAATGAGAAGGTATCTGAGTCTCCAGTTCCTGCGGTGGTGGAGCCTAGCACCACGCCCGTCAGTGCTCCAATTGGCTGGGTCGTCTGCGCACCATTATTGTATGTTACAGAATTGACGAGCGGACTTTGCCCCGACGACGCTGTCACTTTCAACAGACGCCCCTCCCCATCGAGGCCGGAAGAATCGTTATTTCCGCCGTAGTAGATGGTTGGCAGTCCGGGAATGCCGCTTAGAGCGTTCGTTGCACCGTGGGCGAAGTATGTGGCATTTACGTGATAGTACCCGCCAGAGTTGGGCGTGGATTCCCATACATCCTGCATCTCTCCGCGAGCTGAATAACTGAATACCAGATCCGTCTTCTTTGTCGCGCATGAACCAGTCGGGGGACATGTGTAGGCTTCTGCCAGACGTCCCCCAGTATTGGAAAGGGCGAAACCGCTCGCGCTTGAAACGTCGTAAACGAAATACTTCTTGTCTGTGTTAGAAGAATAGCTCCCGGTTCCGCCATAGGTGATGCTTGTCATGCGATGCAACGCGTCGTAGTTTAGGCACGTCACGTTTCCCATTGCGTCCGTTTTCTCCACGACATCACCAGCGGACACGTAGCTGCCGCACGTCGCATCAGCCGTGTCGTATTTATACGTAACCGTTCCAGTTTCAGGATCCGCCTCCGATAGCGTTCTGCCGATCATGTCAAATGTGTAGGTTCGAGACTGCGTCCCGCTCGACCCGGTTTGCGCGTTTTGCGTGACAGCAGTTCGATTTCCGAGAATATTGTATGTATATTGTGTGAGAAAGCCCGTTTGAAGGTTTTTTTGGCCGCAAGCCCCGCTTCCTGCTGCGCTCGTGACCTCGCAAACCGAAGTCAAGCGGCCTAACGCGTCATAGGCGAGTTGCTTCTGTTTAGTATGCTCACCGGTGGGTGCTGGACCAACTGCCTGGAGCACGTCATTCCAGTTATAAGAGTAACTCAGCGTTCCATTGCCGCCATCTGTGACCAGCTGTGGACGACCCAGAGCATCGTAGGTGGTGGTTATTCCCGGGCATGTGCCAGTGCAGAGCGCGTCAGCGACAGCTGCGTAAGGCATTGTCGTTTTGTATATTCGGCCAGCAATATCGTAGTCCGTCTCGACCGAATTGTAGTTTGCGCCAGGGCCCTGCTCTGTTTGCCCAACGATCTGTCGTCCAAAACCGTCGACTTTAATTCGATTGTCGACGACTGAGGCGTTGCTGTTGAGGAGCAGCGTACTTTCGCCCGCTGTCGCATTTGGATATGAAAAAGTAGTTGGGTTGCCAAGCTGATCGGTCACTGCATATGGACGCCAATAGTTCGGATCAGCGCTCTTACCGAAATTCGTGCCAGTGAAATATGTGGTTAATACTTTACTGTTCTCATCGGTAACGGATGTCTGCACTCCACCATTGCAGTCCCACGTCAAGGAACGCGATAGGGTCAGCGGTTCCGAAATCGAAGTTACGAACGAGTTGCCGCAGGATGGGGATGGCGTTCCGGTATTGTTGTAGTTGTAATTTGTCACATGGGAGCCACCGCTGGACGTCGTTCCCCAATCGGTAGAGGTTTTCATGGTTCCCGTAAAAGGTAAAACGGCGGTAAAGCGTTGCTGTGCTAGAGACTTGCATTGCGACGCTGGTCAGATTGCCTCGGCCCACCGTTACTGATGTGTGGTTTGGGGTGCCTGTCGTAGCAGTCACAGCGGTCTGGTCATAAGAATAGGTCGTCGAAGACTTCACGTTGTTGCTGGCATCCTTATTTTGAACATTGGTAAGCCGAGTCGTGTTGCCGAAATTGCCATAGGTGAAGATCGTCTTACGTATGAGTGATCCCACCGCCCCGGCTCCGAAGTCATAGCTGTCGATCTCTGAGGGAAATGCAACATTGCCCAGGTACTGCGTGTCCGTTTCGGCCTCTAGGCTGGTGTCTGGAAGATACGAAAAAACAGTCTTGCGGTTTATGGGAGATGAAATACTCGCCGTCGGACAACTCGCAGGTGTTGGAGCTGCCGTGTTGTAACAGCTGACGATGCTTGTCATCAAAGTTCCACTCGTGCTGCCGGCATATAATTTCCGTTGAGTTTCAAAGAAATTGGTTCCGTTCCCATCTTTCTCGAAATCGATCAGGGTTTGGTTTTGAGCAGTAGTAGGATCAGTGATGGTGGTCTGCCAGTGTGGTGACGAGTTCGGGTCCTGCCAGCGAGCGTACGTCCAAGTTCCTCCCGGACTTACCTGCCGAGTGAGGGTTGCAGCGCTGCCGTCCGCGCAGTTGATGCCATTATAGGTGTTCGCGACGTATGAGCCGCCCGTGTACGTGTACGAAATGCTTCCCCCTGTCGGCAGAGTCACCGACAGAAGGCGGCCAGTGTAGTAGCCCGTTGCACCGAGAGCGGACTCGTACGTGAACGAATAGGTAGTTGAGTCAGGAAGAGTTATGCTGCTTACCAGCGAGACACCGTTCGCCGTGTAATCCTGTACATTAGCACATCCGAAATTCGTCTTGATGTTAACCGTGGTGTAATTGATTGCGTACTGCTTGTTTCCAGTTGGGCCGGTATACTGGAAAGTGACTGGGCTAGGGGCGGCACCGGATACGGTCAGTACAGTTGTGCCAAGGGTATCCGTGAAAACACCTGCGCTATTAACGGTGATTTGATTGCCATTGGCGTCAGTCCTTGTACCGGCACCTGCACCGGAATTATTTGGTGGCGTTGTCACTACCCCCGATATCGAAGTGATCTTGTTACCTGTGGCACCGTTGGCGGTGATGCTGTATCCTGATCCGTCCGTTGTAGTGCCGGTTACACCTGTGGCGCCGTTTCCACATCCGCCTACATCTACGGCAACCGAACTTGGGAATCGGTGCGTTACTCCGAACAAATCATGGTAAGCATAGCTGGAGTACACCGTATCAGTGATGTACTGTTGGTGAGGAGGTAGCGGGCCGTTAGGGTCAATGCATTGATAGGTGCCGGTCGAGAAACTGATGTAACCGATTGCGGCCTCTGTTTGCCCTTTCCATCCCCAGCTACCGGAATTCACAGGTTGCCAAGTCAGTACTCCATTAACTGAGACAGGAGACCAGATCGAGCTATCGTAGCTAAGGTTATAAGTAAACGGCATTCCTCGTCCTGATTTGCCTGCTATGGGTATTGCAAAGTGCGCATTCAGGTTTCCAAGGTTGATAACGTCAAAGGGCCCGCCTGCCAGTGAACTGAACGAAGGGGTTCCCGTTGCCACTTGGCCGGCTGCGAACGATGAAATAACGAGAATCAAAGCCAGACACAACCATAAATAATTTCGTATCATTGTTCGCTCTCCTCGCTTCTAGTGAAGGCTGAACAGCGTATCTGCCAGCCCGCCATTGAGCGTCGCACTCGTAAGTGTCGCGTCCAGGACTACTCCGCCGTTCAGCATTCGCTGGATGTGAAAAGGTACTTGAACCCCACTAACGCGCTGGTAGTTCGCGAATCCGATTTCGACAGGAATGTCCACGTTCATATCGCTGTCAGAGTGCACTTTGAAATCAATTGCCAAGGGCAAAGAGCTTACCGGGTCGAGATAAAAGTCCATCGTGCTGAGGTGCGGGATGGTGGCATCCTGAGATGACCATTGAAAGATTTGGATGTGCTGCGCATTGACTGCACCATGCTGCGTCAGTCCGATGTACTTGAAAACAAAATTCGGATTTGCCGTTTGTGAAAGTGAAGACAGTTCCGGAAAAAACCAGACTGCGTCAACCCAGCAATTGTGATTTGTGTAAGCTGTGGCTGGTCCACCATTTGTGCTCCACGCACCAGCCGGACCACTAGTCAGGACGTTCCTAACATCTGACCGAACGCCACTAGTGTTCAGACTCAAGTCGATACGACTTTCGTTAATTCCCTTCGCCCGAAGAGTCGCCGAGCCGCTTTCGTGGTCAGCCCCGAGAATCGAAGTAACATTCGCATTCAGGGTCGTATCGTTTATTGCTGTGCCATCCGTAAGCGCACTGATTGATTGTTGCGCCAACGTAATGGCCAATTGATCACTCGTTGGTCGGGTTTGACCGAGCGCGCACAACGCGCAAAAGAGAAACACCACGGCAACCGCGAGGCGATACATATACAACCTCCCGCTCGAGTACGGCGTGTTGCAAACCGGAATTCCAGCAGAAATTCCAGCTACTTAGAAATTGCCGCGTGATTTTACATGGGCGGTACGCAGCTATAACGTAAAAGTTTTGTCAGTCGGTATACCGACGGTTTTGGTCGGGGATTAAATCGGGACTAGAAGTTGATAGGGCGAAAAAGGGTGTGAGCCGTCTTTTCATTTGATTGCGAAATAGCCCCCTTTAAATATCCACACAGTGATAGCTAATTCTTCATATTCTTATTTTGCAGATCATGGATGGCCCTGATCAGCTTTCGGAGCGAACGGAGCCTGATAGTACTTTTGCCCTTTTTAAAATTTCTTATCGCGCACTCGGCTAGTCTGGATTGGCGAGATAGACGCTTCGTAGAGAATTCTTTTGCCGCCGCCCGGATTTCTTCGAGATATTTCACGTCGACTACTCTTCCGTATTCGCGGCAAGTCTCATCGATTACATCCAGGATTCCGGCTTCCGCCATCATTGAGAAATCGGGGCCGCCCGTCCAGCGGGTAGATGCCTCTTTGCCGATGTAATGAAACTCCCCGGCCACGATATGCCTGCGCACCAGCAGGCCTATAGTTTTGCTCGTGCATCTACTCCCGTTGGGAGTGCAAAACTTGCTTTCAGCTCTCGACAGAAGATGATTGATTTCGTCTTCCATCGTCCTCAGAGCAAGCCAACCAGGGGACTTCGGGAAACTAGATGAATTCTCGTCGTAAATATAGAAAGTTGCACGGCTGACAGAATTCACCATTGGACGCCCATGTAAATCATCGAGTTTTTCGCAATACGGCATGAGGAAGCATCCGCTCCATTGTTGATTTATCTCCTTCTTTGGGAATGGAACAGTGACGACCGTAAACGGGCGAAGATCATTTTTGAAACAGCCTAGCCGTTCCATGACCTGCGGCGTTGAAATCGGGATCGTCATCGCTGCTGGTTGCTTCAACCAACGCGGCGGGTGATTTGAAAGATTCAGCTCTCGCGAAAGGGTGAAATGCCACGCCTCAAAGACCCAGGGTGGCAAATCTTCGTTCCATTTCCGTCCTGTCCTTCGCTGCCAGTCTGCGACGCTGTAAGGCGCCTTCAAAAATCCCAAGCCATGCCCCGAGGGCTTGCGAATTACCAAGTTGCCTCCCTCGAGGTTGTACAGGCAATACAACTTTGCGGCGATACAGTACGCGTAGAGTTGCTGGCGCTGACCGTCCAAAGCGAAATTCTCTTTCTCTAACTTAAGGAAGGAAACGTTGAGCGTGCTCCGCCACGGGTTTATGGCTTCAAAACGATTACGTATCTGATCGACCGCAGCATAGGACAGCGCTTTGACGGCAGCGTGCCCGCCCGGCATTTCGAACTTTTCTATTTTATGTGGGCCGCCGTAGCACGGAACCAATTCACCATCTCTGGTTGAAACGATCATCGCGCTGTCGGTATCCATAGCCGCGATTTGACCGCCCATGTCCTGCACACATCGTTCTAACATGGCGCAGAGCAAATGCGATCCGCCCGTTACCAGTGACGCGATCACCTGGCAGTAAAATTCGGCGGGCTCCTCCCAAACTTTTTCGGGCGGGCTTGGATAGTTCGCCTCGCCGGAAAAAACTTGCAAGGAAGAAGGTGACTTCAAATCTTTGACATTAAGCTGGCAAAGTAAACCGAACGCTGCGCTATTGGCTGCTACCTTCAATCCCTTCGCCAATTCTGGATTTTCGGCTTTCATCGCAGTACGCAATTCGATTAACTTTACTGCGAGGTCGTCACGCAGAGGATCTACCTCGATTTGGTCATAGATTTTTATGGACCTCAGGCCGGGTTGCACCCCGTTCGGGATGACCTGAATCGCTTTCAGAATTTTGATTGGCTTGCCGGTACTTACCTTTGCAGCTACAACGTCCAAACCCGTGACCCACACAGGCTGCTTTGAAAGAAGGTAGTCCCAGCCCAGTGTGGGATCGGAATCCTCACGGGTGCCAAACTTCCCGCGCACAGGGAGAAAGTCGTCGCAGGGCTCAACCAGTGCGAACCATCGAAGTTCCTTCCAAAATGCCGGGCGGAAGCAATCGTCTAGAGTTACACGTTCCGTCATCTCAATCGCGCCGCTTGTGAAATCCGGGAACGCCAGGCTCTCAGCGCAGAGTATTTCCCTGCAATCGAGCCGACTGCTGATGGCCGGGAACTGTGAAAAAAAATCGACGTAGGTGATGGGAAGTGGAGTTAGCCGGACGATGCACTCCGACCGCCCAGCGGCAAACGCCTGAGCCGCTATGCCATTGATCCCGTCAGGAATATTGAATTTTTCCTCTGGCGCCTTTATCCCCATCGCGGAAAAGTAATTTTTAGACAGGGTGGCCGGGGAGTAGTAGCGTTCCGGTGCGGTTTTAAGTAGGTGGCGGTGCAATTCCTCCCTGAGGCGATTCAGTAATTCCAATTCGCCGGCAACATCCTTCAGAAGATACTCAATTGCGCGTTTTGTGACGCGTGGGCGTGGTCTACGTGCCCTGCTTCCCGGAGTCCCGAAAATTTCACGGGCGGATGAAAATGTCTTCGCATCTCCGGTAAGAACACCAGTCATTGTTTTCAGGTCGAGTATATGGATAGTTGATTGCTGCTCTTCTTCGCCTTCAGCATCCTCGTCGTGAAACTTATATTTAATCGGGCGGTAAATGGCCTTTGAGGCGTCCAGGCTTTGAATCGAAAGCCCAGGATCGAACGGGCTAGGCCGCACCTTGCCCGTCTTCTTGTCTTTAAACATCCTGAAATAAAACGAAAAAGCCCGTCGATTTTTCAGGGATTTGGTCGACTTGACGGCAATCCGGCTGATTTGGAACGGCGCATCGTAGGCGACAATGCGCCCCCCGGACTTCAGATACTTCAAGAAAACTTTGCGCCGGAACTGCTCCAGGCTTCCGAGCTCATAAGCACTGTCTTTGATGAATCGCTTAAAGACCCGCAATTCTTCGGGGTGGTCTTCGCGGTAAAACAGGCCGATTTCCTCGGCCACGTACTTGCCGTCTTCAAGTTGAGCACAGATGTAAGCACCAAAAAGTGGGTCTTGTTTTTCATCGGCGGTAGGAACGCAACGGAAGATCAGCGCAGACTCTGGCTCTGCACCGTCTCCGCCCTTCCATGATTCCTCTTGCGACTCAACTGGAATCGTATGGGCGCGAAAGTAGAGATCAAGCTTATCCATGACGTTGATCCCTCCGCTGCGCTTGTTTGTCGTGAAGGTTCAGCTTTTCAGCGCAGAACTCCAGGCCCTCGCAGAGTTTGTTTAAGGCCGTTGCGAATGCGCGCACAGTAACCGCAAACGAGCGAAGAGCCATCTCTACAGATTTGATTGAGTGTGGTTGCCTCTTCATTTCCGCACCGGCGGCCAAACGCTCTTCCGTTAAAAGAGCATGGTGAACCTGGCATATCTCGACAATTAAATTAGGGATGTGGTAATAGCCGCCAATGTGCTCGCGCTCGAAGCAGAAAGGGCAAACCTTTCGCGGCGGGCGTGCTTGTTGCCGGGAGCGGCGAAGGACAGTATTGGCGATACGCCCAATCATTCCGCACCTCCCACACTGCCGTACAAGTCGTCGATCCGCAGGTCGCCGAAGTCCTCTCTAAGAAATATTGTGGCTGCGTCGGCGAAAACTTCCCGCCCTGCGATTCGAACCCCTCGCCACTTGGCCTCGAAGTCATGGGCGCTCAGTTTGTGCCCCAGCAACTTGCCACGATCATTGAGAAATTCCGACAACTTGCTTGCAGCTTTCGAGCCGCGGATTCGGGCGGGAACGTCACCAGAAGATTGCGGAAACATGAGTTGCCGCATGAGTCTGTCCGACTTACTCGCATACACACGACGACCGGCTCCTACACGCAGGGCGGCACCCAAATGTTTATGGGCAGTTCTGGTATCGAGGTGGTAATCCGTCAGTAGCTTGCTATACGGACCCTCACCAGTACGCAGACCGGAGAGAAGGGCAAGGCTGCGCCTACGGGGCGCTTTCTCGCGCGCGCGAATCGTCGCAGGCATTTGCAATGAACGATCACCTGCGAGTTTGCTGCGGCTGGAAAAATTCTGAGTGGAGAAACTTCGTTGCTTCTGCTTGCTGCGATTCTTTGAGCGAGTAGAACTACGCCGCGCAAGTGTGCAGCTGGTTTTCCGCCGTTGCGGAGCATACCTATGCCTTTTCGATTGTTTGTTCGAAGAAGAATCTGACGAACCGGATTTGTTGTTTCCGACCTTCTTTGCCATTGATCACCTTCCCCCCCCGAACTGCATTGGTTGGTGACCCGCTATGGCTTCTGCGTCGCGAAACGCTCAAAATCCGTTTTGTGAAAGATCATGCGGTCCTGGAGACCGCAAACTTGAGCTTAAATTATATCCACAAGTCAGAAATAAAAAAAGTCCTCCCTTACTGCCGGATGCCCGCCAGTTTTGCCAATGAGAGCCAATGCCGTGGATGCGGGACGTACCCCTTCCTCACTTTCGTCGCATAATAATGCGATACGTTAAGGGTCGAGCGTACTTGTGAAGGCGACACTGTCGCGAGTAGCTGATGGATTTGCTGCAAAAAAAAGTCGCGGGTCAGCCAAGATGGGAGTTGAGAGGGATCCCAATTAAAGCGAGCCAGAGCTTGCCTGCTCGCAGTTCGCTTCCGCTTTTGCTCAGCTTCAGGTTTTTGCGAAGCCAGACGTCCGAGTTGCGCAACATCTCTCATCGTGGACGCCCTTGTGCTCTGCGCACACTTCCAGCATTCAGCGCTCTGCCTGGGAATATGACTCCCGCATCCACGACAGATATGCGCCAATTTGGGGAGTGACACTCGTTCGGCTGAAACGCCTTTCGCCTCGCGGCGATGCCTCTGCGTGAGTGGAGTTTTGATTCCGGGTAGGCAGCGAGCGCGTGATGCGCGGCCACCATACAGCGAATGCGCAACAAACTCTGCCCAAGGCGCTACGAGCTTGGCCCAAGTCGGCGCAGTTCGCGAGAGCTCAGAGCAAATTGTGGAACTCAATCGGCAGTTCCCATCGGAGCTTTCCAAAAAATCCGAACGCCGCAGCGGTTCAGTCGAAAGCCAATTGAGCAACCATGCTTCTATTGCTGGTCTGATCGTCTCGATCAAGTCCAACGCTAGACTGTCGCGATTGGCGGTATCACTGTGGACGAAACCCAACGCGTCATCCAATCCGCACGCGACCGCAGCCAACCGGCATTCGCTTTCAGCAACAGCATTCGTGTAATTGAGTAATGCATTTGCCGGGTTCACTGCGAGTCTTGGTCCGCCCGTCAGCGGAGAATGTCTGGTCCCGAATCGCAGCCAATGATCTGGCACCCGCTTTACGTCACTACGTGGAAACAGAACTGGAACGTCATACCATGCGCGCCAATATTCCGATGCCGCTCGACTTTCAATTCCCCTGATTGCGTCAATCGTCTCAGCAGACAAGAGGCTTTTTCGCAAGGTCGCAATAATGTTTGCGCTGGATTCGTTCTTCAGCTTTTCACGAACTAGGTTTTCTTGCCCGTCCAATTTCGCGGCGATGAGTTCACGTGCAATCGGCAACGCTGCACCATTCGCGAGCGCCAAAGCTTGAGCCCTGCGTAGCCGCGCCTCTGACGATGATGCTGGCCCGGTCACAACGCGCACTTTGCCGAGGCGATCCAACATTACGAAGGAAGCACCAACATCGCTCAGCCATCGGAGCGCCGCAAGAGTGACGAATCCATCATCGCCAATGCAGACCAAGCGCTTCAGCCTGTGATTCACGCGAGGCAGACGAAGTTTGTAACGCTCTGGCCCAATACCATGTTCGGTCTCAAGATGGCCCGCCTGCATTCGAACGCGAATGCCGTAGCCATGCAAAGTGAGGACGCCAAGTTTGGAAATTTGCGGTATTGCAAACGGGTGTACCGTGTGGGAAGCTGCCATGGGAGACGTTCCTCCTAAGGTGGTTAGGGCAGTCGCGTGTTTGCCGCACGCGGCTTGCCCGCTTAAGTACTTGATAATTATACAGCTTACGTTCGGCGTTACCTCTATCGATTTACGCTCTTGTCCGAGCAAAAGGGCGGGTAGGCGCGGCATGTGTTGTAGTTTTGAAAAACGGTGGAGGCAGGCCAATGAGGGATGCAGAAAAACTAGACCAATTCGTCGTTCTTGAACCACGAGAGTTGGTGCCGGGCGCACTTGCGGTCCTTGTAAGGGAAAGCAGGTTGCCCGAGATCCACGAATTCCAAACGGAACAAAAGGAGCGGGTCTGGAGAGTGAGAGCGGTAATATCCGACGGCATTCCGCTTACAGGTGACGGAAACGATGCCGTGGCTAGGCAATACCACCACAACTTCTTTCTGAATGAGAATCCGATTTCAATTTATCTGCATGCTGGCGGACGCAACGCAGTCTACTACGACTTGGCTGCCGACGTGAACGGTCACCTCGAATCCATTGAAGTCCAGGTCAAGTGTGCGCTTCCTGATAATGCGCTGTTGCTCGCTCGCAAGCCGATCAATGAGCTACTCGATGCGTTTGTGCGAAGTACCCCATTGCCCCTACTCGTACAACGATTAGAGTTACTATCGCCTAATGACAGCAGCGTACTGGCCTACGAGCTAGTCCTGCCTTGTCGCTCAGCTGTTCGCTTTGGACCAATGGGTGGCATACTCCAACGGGCCCCGTTCGCACCGTACGACGCGCTTTACAGAGAGGCAATTACATCCGGCAGTCCTTATTATCGCCTGCTTTGTGCGTGGAAGGTCTACGAGGGAATTGGGCGAATCCGTAAGTTTTTGCGTGAAAAAGCTGAGCAGTTCGGCGTTCAAGAGCGCCTGCCCCCAGACCCCGCAGTCGACCGAGAAGAACTATTGCGTCTCGGGTTCCGGCCTGAGTTTCTGGAGGGAATGCGAACGGCCAATGATCTCTTTGGCCGCTTGACTGAGATGCGGGATAGCATCGCGCACTTTCTTATTGATTCGGATGCTGGTGAATCACAAGTGTACCTAGCTGATGGTACCCAGCTAAGAATCTATTCAACGGCTGCCGCTGCACTCCTCCTTTACGCTCATCGAATGATCGAAGTACTGCGGCAATACTATGCTCGTAACTTGGAGCAACACCTTATGAGAGGCATGTTGTTGCCAATGCCCGCCAATCGTGAAATGTTCATCGTGCAAGCCAAAGATTACGGATTGGACGAAGGTGCCAAAGCCCGATCAGTTTTTAAGGTTCGATACGATTTCGTCGTCACAGGAAACCAGGTGAGAGTTACCCGCAACGGAGAACCCATAGATTCGACTTTCTCTACTAGGGAACAAGACACTGCAGACCGTCCGAGTGCGTTACACAAATTCCTGGTGACGATTGGTCGTTCCCGTGTCGATGCTCATATGGTTTGCGCGGAGATTGAAAAAGGCAATTCTGTGAATGGAGTGATAGGGAATGAATAGAAGACCCTGAAAATCAACGTGCTCGCGAAAGTGGATTGATTGCAAGAACTTCGTCCGGAAGCTGATCCGTGGACTGCCGGTGAAACGTAATTCCTATAATGAATTTGTGCGCTGGATTCAGAGCCGCAAATCGCAAACTGCGCCAGCGGAATCTCAATGAGTGATATAGAGATGTTTCGACAGTTGAGACGCGGCACTATACGTTCTGCGGAAAAGCCTTCGCGTATTCCAGCAGCTTCAGGACGTCATCGATAAGACTGTCGATCTTGTCGTGACGAATTTTTCGTTCAGGCTCAAACGCGAATATCCAGTCGCCGACCCTCTCCAGTTGCAAACCGGATGCGCGTGACAGGCTCGTAGTAGGCGTCTTGGGCGACCCTGCCTTGATTGCAAGTACCGTATCGGTGCGCCCCATTTCACCAGCATTCGTGTCGTAGTCAAAGACGACGTAATCGTGACCGTCTTTTGAGCCTATATTGACGTTACTCACCAGACCCGATGAAGAGTAGAAGGAAGCTTCGCGAAACGGGAGTCCCGTTGGAAACGGATATTGAGAGGCGGCTTTCATGCCTTGGAGAAAGTATCCCCCGACATGTACATTCTACGGCTCGCGCCCAACTGTCGAAAACAGGCGTTTACACTCACTGACTCAAACCTGTGTTTGGGTCTGCGTATTTGGGCAAGCCGCAGTGGACACATCGCCGTGCGAAGTTGTTGTGATACCACCATTTCGCAAAGAACCATTTGCCGCATCTTGGACAGGGGAACCGTAGGGCTAGGTTCCCGGCGATGACAAAGAAAACCATCCACGCAATCGCGACTACGAAAGCCGGAGCGAATGTAGAGAACACACGCATCGAAAGCATTCCGACTGTGAAGCAAACTGGTACATAGCCGAGGAAGGCGAACCACGCCAGATTTCGTCGCCTTCGGTACTCGCCCCAAGAGTTAGGAGTCGCCATTTCAACGCAATTTTAGCGCAGGTCGTGTTGGTTGTTGAAATCAGGCGTTAGCACAAGTGTGCGCTTTTTATTCGCCAAGCCCAAGCCAGCCAAGCAGGGAGGGAGCATTTTGCCGCTCGTATACATAACCCCCGCGAGCGTTTGTCCCCAGGTTTTATCCTCCTTAACATTGAACCTTCAAATATCAACTCCAACATGGAAATCACTATTCACAACAGCTTCATCGAAACTCCTCACAATGTTTACTCTTTGATTACGGGCGCTCTAAGCTATGTCAGTTCTCTCTTCCCGTCAATCCGAAATCGGACCGCGCAGTTTAGAACCACTTGTCCGGTTCTTGTGCGCGTTTGGCAAGCAGTTCTTGAGCTTTTCTTCTCTTCATCGCTTGCACCTGTTTGTTGATGCTCACAACCTGTTCCGCTGGTATGTGGTCCCCGCGAAGGAGCGCTGGGAGCGTATTCATTAGCAGAAGTTGCAGGCCAACTAATTCAGTGAAGATGTGTTTAGAAAGCCCGTCAGCGTTATCGTGCGACACCGCGCCGCCTAAGACTTTATTGCGACCCCATTCAGATACGGTTTGGTTCCGCTCGTAAGCCTCGCGCTGCAGCGCCAGGTACTCAGACTCAGTGACTCTTATTCCTATGGTCCTAGTCTTTGCGACGCGAACTTCGTTCGCGTGCTCTGTGGTGGCTAGAGTTGATTCCGGCAAGATCACCTCAACAAAACTTGTCGTTAACAAATGCTAGCGACATGCTTACACTCGTTAGCGAAAATTTAGGAATATCCAACGATTCCCGTTTGCTAGCGATTGCGAACAATCGCTAACGAACGTCAACCCTTCGAGGGGTGGAGTGTCAAAAATACTTCCGGCGCGCAGCGCCGATCCTGGATTACGGATCACGGTGTTTCTCGATCTGAAGCTCCTCACCGGAATGGAACGAAAAGGCACCATACTTCACGACCATAATCACACCTCGATTCAAACGTCCAATAAATTCTGAGCAAGTGCTTATTACTCCAGGTAATAACTGATTTTCCTGGAGATTTCGACTCTTCACGCTGACCGGACAAGCATTTTCAAGCACTTATCCGTTATTACTTTTCGGAATAAGCATGTGCTGAGAAGTTATTGGACAGACAAGCTCGCTTGAAGTCAGAGTGGTTAGGTATGCGGTTTTCGTACGGGAATCGCGATGTGAAGCAGTCAGACAAAGGCTGTCTGTATTGCCGCTCCATTCCAGCCAGGAGTGCTGCACATGGGTTCACTCCCGCACCAGAAGTTCCCGCCGTTCATTTCACCGAGAGGCACGGATGGAAGTCGTCGTCGTCCACCTGCTTCAACGCGAGGAGAAATATTCGAGGGCTTCGTTGAAGCCGGTGCTGCCGCCGAGTTCATGCATTATTCGATCCGCAGCATGAAGCAGATGGCAAGAGAGGGGCGAATCCCCGCTCATCCTTTCGGGACTGGTCCTCGCAAAAGATGGTACTTCCTCATTTCGGAGCTTGCAGATTATCTTCGGGCTCAGGTAAATTCCGCTCATGGAGAAGCTGGTCGTGACAAGACGCAAAGGAGGGTCATTTGAATCACGATCGCCAGAAGCCTATCCGTTACAACAGGGGTATGCTTCGCAAGGAGAAAAGAGCAGTTGGAAGGGTATGGGTGTTTCGCTGGAGCGAAGAGGTAAACGGCCAGCGGAGACAGCACAAAGAAGTAATCGGTACAACGAAACACTTTCCCACCGAAGCGGCGGCCAACAAGGAGGCCGATCGAGTGCGGTGTCGTCTCAACGAAAACAAGCAATTGTTGAGTCTCAAAACTATTATGTTTGGGGAGCTCATCAACCACTATCTCGACCACGGATTGCCACGCCTTTCGAAATCAGTGCGAAAGGCAAACAAGTCATACATCAAGAACTGGATCGAACCAGATTGGCATGGTCGTCCCGCGGGAAGAATGAAGACCATGCAAATTCAAGAATGGCTGGACAAGATCAGGCGCCCGGACGGAACAAAGCTGAAGATCAAGAATGTCCTTTCCGCGATCTTCTCGCATGGAGTTCGCTGGGAGCTAGTCGATCGCAATCCCGTCTGTGGTCAGGGCGGCAGCCCCGGCCACCGCGGTGCTTCAACCGGTGTTCGGCAGAGCAACCGAGTCTCAATCACTCGCGTAATTCTTTCTGCGGAAGTCGTGCGCCAAACTCTCGAGCAGCTGCCCCTGCGCGAGGCTACAATGGCGCTCGTCGATGCGGTAACCGCTCTCAGGGCCTCGGAATTGATTGCCTTGAAGTGGAAGAACGTGGGTTGGAATACCGGCATCCTTCAGTCGGAGTTTGCTTTGGTCGAAGGCGAATTAAAGGAAACCAAAAGCAGGAACAACTCTCTGCCTTTAGCCGAATCCGTTCTGGATGTTCTTCGGCTGTGGCGCGAGCATACGCCGTATCGGTCCGAGGAAGACTGGATATTTGCCAGCCCGCACTATCACGGCAAAACACCGTACACCTATCAAATCCTTTTCCGCCGTCACATTCAACCCGTAATCGAGCGAGTCTCTGGACTCAAGAGCACCAAGCAGGCGCCCATCGGTTGGCATACGCTTCGGCGGTCGCTCGCAACGCTGCTCATCTCAAACGGAGAAAATGTGAAGGTCACGCAATCGCAGTTGCGTCACACAACCCCGAAGATCACGCTGGAACTCTACGCGCAAGCAGTTTCCGCCGACCAGCAGAAGGCACACAGGAAGGTCGTGCAGATGGTGCTTCCGGCGAGATTTCCCGAGAAATTGAAGGCAAGAAACGCTACGGCAACTGCCTAGACATCACAGATGTCCTTGTTCTGGGTGTCCGAGGGTGCCCGCGACCAAACCTGCCGAAATTGCCTAAGTATTTTGGAATCATGGTGAGCGCGGCAGGACTCGAACCTGCGACCCATGCCTTAAAAGGGCATTGCTCTACCAACTGAGCTACGCGCCCACTGCGGATGCAAGTGGAAGAAACTGCACAACTAATTTATCACGTGCGGCGCGTCGAATCTCCTTTCATCGTGCAGGTCGGGAAGATGGGCGAATTAGGAAGCCTAGTCCTAAATCAGAATCCTGAATTTGAATGATTGCCGTGAGGCCTGCGACTCTCATCGGGACATCCCCGTTATTTTGAGCCGCTGCTGACGGGCTGCGTCGTTGCCTGGGTCCAGTTTTATAACCCTGTCCAGTATCTCCAAAGCGCTCTGCCGGTCGTTGAGAATCGAGTGGGCCTCTGCGAGATCCAAGTACGCTGGAGTGAAATAGGGATCGAGCCGGATCGATTCTTCAAACAGGTTTATGGCAGCGGTAACGTGTCCCTGTTGCAAGTTGATACGAGCCAGGAACAACCGTGGTTCGGGGGACTTTGACCCGGCATCAATGGCCTTTCGCAGGGCTTGGGCGGCGACTTCGGGTGCCCCAGAGTGGGTCAAGAGGAGCGCCTTCCCGTAAGTGGCTTGTACTTCCGCGTCAGCGGGGAATTTGGCTGCAGCCGACTCCATGACCTTTAATGCCTTCGCGTCATATTCCGGATATCGCGCGCCCACCTGGGCATACGCCAGCGCAAGATTTCGCAAATTCTGGTCGTCTCCTGCCCCAGAAGGTTTGGTGTCGGAGATCAAATCCAGGTTAACGAACGAGTCGCCTTGCAACCCCGCGGGAGTTTCGGATTGAGAGCGAAGAATACGGTGGTCGGTTATTGAAGTATGGTCGATCCTCTCGCTCGGTTGCTGCGGCATGTGACAGAGGATGCAGTTGTCAGGTGGTGCCGTGGCTTCTCTTCTCACGCGGGCTGCTGTGCAACTACTTGTCGTGTGGCACGCTAGACATCGGCTACGGAAATAATCAACCGCCTCGTTGCCGTCGCGTTGGACGTGAGGATCGTGACAGGAGATGCAACCCAAGCGGCCATTGCTGGCTGTCCAACATCGACTCAGTCTTAGTTGCTCAAGCTGGTCCAGCAGCACGAAATGATTTCCCTTGATCGCTTGGGGGACAGAAAAAATGGCTACCACATCGCCAAGCGGAGTTCCTGGCCGGAAATCAAGATAATCTTTGCCAGGTTGGAGAACCCGGGCGTCGCCTGCAAGATGGCACTGCACGCAGATTTCGTCTCGACGGTCGGACTGCAATTTTCGCGGATTCACGATGGAAAAATCAATTGGTCCGTCAAAATAAGAATCCACTGTGCGTTGCGCAACGTGAACCGCACCGGGTCCATGACAGCGCTCACAGCCGATCGTCAAAAAACGAAACGGAGGCTGCTGAAAGCGGTCATGACTACCTGCAACCATCCGCGGCAAGCCCGTGTGACAGTCCACGCACAAGTCGACAACTCGGCGCGTGAAATCCCGGAACACACCCTGGTCATAGCCCGGTGATAAATCCCAACCGCGAATGTGCGTGTAGTACGAAACCGGCGAGACGAACAGGGCGTCTCCTATGGAGACCAGATAACTCTTCCCCAAATCGCCGGCACCCACAGTGAAAGCAACATCATGACTTTCAGAGAAAATGGAATGGCCCGCGGCATCCGTGCCGGTTTCTTCGTGAATTATTTTGCCGTTCCGCGCGTACACCGTGTAAGAACGGTTTAGCTGCTTGCTGATTACCCTGATAGGTTTGGACAATTCGCGCAGATTCTCGGCCGAGGGAACTGAAGTGGATCTTCCCATCCCTGTCTTCGCGAAGCTCTCGTAGATCGCGGAATGGCAATTTCGGCAAGCTTCGTCGCCTACGTATTCCACCCCGGGCTGCGTATTCGCGTATCGCTCTGATGCGGCCAGCGGGGCAACACCCGTTTCCCCGTTCGGGCGTGCCGCCGCCATCCGCAACGTGATGCAGGCCAAACAGATGACCGCGGACCCAAAAATCCGCATCCCCCATGGCTGGGGTTTGTGGTAGTCGGTTCTCATCAAGCCTCTCGTGATCCCTGGCCGTGAGCGGATTTAAAATCCTGTCGCGACGGAACACTCGACCAAAAACCAGGAATCTCCCGGCGAGACTCCCGCTTTCAGCCTCGGTTGCAAGGAGATTGGACAATACTAACTGGAAAGAGTCGTGCGTAGGCCCCATCTTTACGGTACGCGTATCGACCTGCTGCCAGCTCCTTGCCTGACACCTAATAAATCAGCTTCAACGACAGCTGAATCTGCCGCGAATTACTCGCTGTCTTACTGATAAAACCAAAGCCATTCGTTGTGCTGATGCTCGCCGATGGCGTGCCTCCACGATTGTTTGTTGAGACCCCGAGAATATTGGCCGGCAGTCCCATGTTCACAATGTTGAAGATATTGAAAAACTCGGCGCGGAACTGGAGGCTCACGCGCTCCACTCCGCTCTGCCGGCGTCCGAACGGCGTGTCTTTAATAAATGCGAAGTCGTAGTCGTAGAAGGCCGGCCCTCTGAAGGTGTTCCGTCCCAATGTGCCGAAGCGGCCCTGATTCGGCCCCGTTCCGCCAGGCACGAAAACTGGAATGCTGAAAAAATCCGGGCCATTATTTGCGCCCCCGCCAAAATAATCTTCGCGATTTTTGCGCGCGGTCGAAAGATGCGGCTTCGCAATTTGGTCAGGACGGTCCACGCCGCTCGATCCCGCGCCCGTCTGCTGAATCCCGGAGTACACCGTGAACGGCGCACCGGAACTCATGGTTGAGATACTGAGCATCTCCCAACCGCCAGTGATTTTTTTGCTCGCCCAATCCAGAACAGGCACGCGGTCCAAATAAAGATCCTGTGCCAGGCTCAGGCCAAACGCATGCGTCACATCGAACGACGATGGTCCTTTTTCCAGACTCGTATCGAACGGGTCCTGAGGAAACGCCTGCGAAACCGCGCCGGTTGATCCCGAGCCGATCACTTGACTGGTGTCATCGATCGACTTGCTCCAGGTGTAACTTGCCTGAATGCCAGGGCCGCCGTGGCCGACATTCCCGGAGAGCGAGGTCTGCAGCGCGTGATAAGTAGAATGCGCGGTGGCGGTCACAACATTTTCCACGCCGAAGCCTCCAACGATCTGGCCTGCACTGTTGAACTGCGTATAGCGCGCAAATGCCGGATCGGCGCCGGGATAAGCGTTCGGATAACTTATGCGCGGCAAATGGGCGGCAGCCGTCCCCACGTAATTCGCATCGGCGGTGAGATTGCCGATCTTCCGCTCCAGTCCTGCGGTCCATGTGTAAAGAGTCGCGTTGTTGAACGATCGATCGATTGTGCTCAGCGCCAGCGCGCTGACCACGTTGCTGGGAGTCAATGCCGCAACATCTTTCTCATAGCGATCCACATCCATCACCGTGTTTGGCGGCACGATTTTGGGATTCCCCGATGCGAAAATGTCTTGTCCGCTCGGCGTATAGACTCGCGGCAACTGTGCGGGCGTAATCTGGAAACCGTATGGGATCGGAAAATTCGAACTTGATACCAGGCGCGGGTAAACCACAAAGGGCGTCGACCCAGTCAGAAAATTATCCTGATAGATATTGGGCGGGATCACTGTAATCCCTCCGCCAATGTGTGCCTGCAATTTGTTGGTCACTTGCAACGCCGCCTGCACTCGTGGCTCCCAGCCATTCCAATCGGTGCGGTAACCCGGCTGCGGGTTTACCACAAACTCCTGGCCACCATTCACGTTCAACAACCCTGAGGTGCGGCGGGCTCGTTCGCTGATCGGCGTGTACAGCTCCCAACGCAAGCCATAGTCAAGCGTAAAGCGTGGCGTGACCTTCCATGTGTCCTCGAAATAGACATTGAGGTCGTTGCGATTGATGGCCGCGGGCCCAATGTGGGGACCATTGGAAAAATACGGCGGCGCTATTGCTCTCGTATAAGCGAAGGGACTGCCAGAAAGAAAGCTCGACAGCGTGTCTGGCAGCAGGTCACCCGGCTGCAAGTTATGGTTCCCGCTTGCCGAAGGAATCGCCTCAGTGGCGTAGGCGGGGCCGCCGCCAAAATCATATTCTCCGTTGGGGCTGATGCCGAAATATGTTGTGTCCCGATTAAGCCGAGCTTCGACACCGGCCTTGAATGCATGCCGCGAAAGAATATACGTGACGTTCTGGCGGGCCTGGAACAAATTGCCGTAAACCTGTATCACCGACCCACCGGTGCTGTTGAAACCTTCAAAGAGTCCGTCGTTGAATTTAACAGCCGGGTCAGTGAAGTCCTTGGTTGGAAAGCCCGGAGTCGAGCGAGTCAAGCTGATGGAAGATTCAAGTATCACTTTTGGCGAAACCGTGCGCGTGTAGGTGATTACGCCATTGCGCTGGTGATCGATGTATGTAGTTCCGAAGGTGCGATCAATCGCGGTCTGATCAGGATTGGTTACCGGCCCGGTCAGGTCGTCCATATTGAAGCGCGCGAAAAACTGGCCCTTGTTAGAAATTTTATGATCGATGCGCACGGAAAACTGGTTAGCATTTGTGACCACACTCGACGCAGTCGCATATGTACGCGCCTGGAACGGACCGCTGGGATCGTTCGGCAGGGGATAACGCTTCAGAATGGCCGCGACGCCGAGATTAACCGGCACATTCAAAACATCGGTTGAACCGTCCGCATAATTCACCGTGTCAAGTCCGGTGCGCTCGTCCGCCGTGGGCACGGGCATCACCTGAGTAGTTCCCAACACTTGGCGGAAGCCTTGGTATTGGACGAAATAAAAAGTCCGGTTGTGGCCATCATAGACACCAGGAATAAACACCGGGCCACCGTTGGTAAAGCCGAACTCATTACGCCGAAACGGTGGAATTCTTCCGGGATAGGCTGGCGTAGGATGGTCAAAATAATTGCGCGCGTCGAATGCGGAGTTGCGCACAAACTCGAAGATCGATCCGTGAAACCCATCAGCGCCCGAGCGAGTGACGATGTTCGTGAAGCCTGAAGCGCCGCGGCCAATTTCAGCCGGCATCCATCCCGAGCTGGATTGAAGCTCCTGCACCGCATCCACATTAAAGTTAGAAAAAGTTGACCCGCCCATTTCCGGGTCGCTGATGTCGGCGCCATCCATGGCAAACGTAGCTTCCACGCCACGTTGTCCGTTGATGGCGAACTGCTGAGTAAAATTCGTGGCGCCATTCGCATCAGTCATCGTGCCCGCAGCCAGCAGCAACAGCTGGCTGAAGTCGCGCTTATTCAGTGGCAGCTGGCTGACCTGCTTGCTCGATAGCTGCTCGCCGCCGGTCGCGCCGGATTGTTCATTGGGAATAGAGACGGCGATTTCGTTATTGCTCGACAGCGTGATGGTTACCGGCGACGCGGCCGCCCTCAGGTCAATGGGTGCGGCATATTCGAACTTATGTTGAGCGGTCTCGATCGTCAGGTGATAATTCCCGACTGGCAGAGGCGGTAGGTTGAATCGACCGTCAGTCCCGGTCTTTGCTTCAGCTTTGGAGCCGCCCGCAAGCCGGACAATCGCACCGGAAACAGGTGCGCCATTAGCATTCCGCACGACTCCCTGCCATGACGACGTCGCAGAATCCTGACCCAATGACGGCGTGACCCACATCGGCAGGAGCGCAATTAAAAGCCACAACTTCAATTCCAACATCCGCTTCGTACGTCCAAAAGTGCACACGTTCGCGCTCTGGATTGAACCTGCTTCATTATTTGGAAACGGCCTAACCAGCGCAGACCCCGCTCATCGCGGCACCCATTGCGGATGCGCGCTCAGCAAGCCGTTGACAATAATAATGTGGTAGGCAACGAAAATTCCGAAACCCAGACTCAGAATTCCGGAGGCCATGGCCAGCTGTTGCAGAAATTTCTGCTTGCCGCGCGCCAGATAGAATGTTGACGCAATGCTCATGGTAATCACCATCATCCCGGCGATGGTACCGAATCCGAACACCAGCAAATAAGCCACGGCCCATCGCGGATCGCGGATAGTCGCGAGCACTAGTAATGCCACCGCCGCCGATCCTGCCATTCCGTGGACGATCCCGATCATCAGAGGACGAAGCGGCCGATAGAGTTTGAATCGCAAGAACACGCGGTCCAGGCGAGCTACCGGATTCTTCCCTGCATGGGCGTGCGCCTGTGGCCCGTGCGAATGCGAGTGAGTATGAATGTAATCGCCGTGACTGTGCGCATGTGAATGGATTAGTTCCTCTTGTGGGGTAGCGGGCGTCCCCGCCCGCGCGCTTGATGAAGGTAATCCGCGAAAAAAACTAACTACATTCATCACGCCAAGGAGGATAAGCATCAATCCCACCCCCAACTCCATGCTCAACCCAAGCCGCGGCGATATCGCTACGTCGAAAAGAATGATCGCGGCGCCCACTGCGAAAATCGTCAGCGTGTGACCGATGCCCCAGAACACTCCGATCCACGCTGATTTTCCAATCTCGCGCTCGCGACTCACGATCGTGCTCACCGCAATCACATGATCGGGATCGGTGGCGTGCCTCATCCCAAGAAAAAATCCCAAAGCGATAATGGAAAGAAAGTTAACCATCGGAATGCCCTAATCAAAAGCGCCACCGCGGACTGAATCGAAAGCTGCCGTGGAAGAGCGGATCTTTAGAGCCGCGTAATGCGCAAGAATATCCAGGGCTTTAGCCCCTGCAGCTCATCCGTGTCTGTTCGAAAGCTCTTTCACAATATTGCTCACGAACGCCTTCGCGTCGCCGAAAAGCATCAGTGTCTGGTCCATATAATAAAGAGGATTATCGATGCCCGCGAATCCCGGGTTCATGCTGCGTTTGATCACCATCACCGTGTGTGACCGCTCTACATCGAGCACCGGCATACCATAAATTGGGCTCGACTTGTCCGTCTTCGCCGCCGGATTAGTCACATCGTTCGCGCCGATAATCAACGAAACATCCGTCTGCGGAAAGTCTCCATTGATGTCGTCCATTTCCTTCAAGTGATCATAGGGAACATCGGCTTCGGCCAAGAGCACGTTCATGTGTCCGGGCATTCGTCCCGCCACCGGATGGATCGCGAACTGCACGTCAATTCCCCGTTTTGTGAGCAAATCGTAAAGTTCGCGGACTTTGTGCTGCGCCTGCGCCACCGCCATTCCGTAGCCCGGCACAATTACCACTTTGCTCGCGGCCGCCAGAATCTCCGCGGCTTCTTCCGGCGACGCGCTCTTCACCGGCCTGGTTTCTTGTGCTCCGGGTGCCGCAGGCGCCACTTGCCCGAACGCTCCGAACACTACGTTGGTGAAGGACCGGTTCATTGCCTTGGACATAATCACCGAAAGAATGAATCCCGACGAACCATCGAGCGCTCCGGCGACGATCAGCAACTTGTTGCCGAGCACAAATCCCATTGCTGCTGCCGAGAGTCCCGCGTACGAATTCAATAGCGAGATCACCGTCGGCATGTCCGCGCCGCCGATCGGAATCACCAGCATCACGCCGAACAACAGCGCAATGCCCACCATTACCGGATAAAGATGGGTCGCCCCCGGATTGTGCACCAGATACCCAGCGATCCCAATCGCCACAGCCAACAGCCCAAGATTTACGACGTTCTGTCCTTTATATGTAATCGGACGCTGCGGCAGCACCTCTTGCAGTTTCCCCGCTGCCATCAAACTGCCCGTCACGGTCAGTCCGCCAAGAATCACTTCGCAACACAGGACCGACATCATGAACGGCTGCACATTTGGCGTGCGCAAATAAAATTCTGCCGTGCCCACCAGGGTTACGCAGAATGCGCCAAACGCATGGCTCAATGCGGTCCGCTGCGGCACCGCCGTCATTTGGACCAGGCCCAGCGGAATTCCGATCGCTGTTCCAATCCCCAGCGCGATAAACACCCACGTGTAATCAATCGCCAGGTGTTGCAACTTTCCATCAACGCCAAGCTGCAGCAGCGTGCCGCCGATAGCGAGCACCATGCCGCTCTCGCCCGCGAAAATTCCGCGCCGCGCCGTCGCAGGCGAGTTCATCCACTTGAGCGCCAGGATGAAAAGCGCGCTCGCAACCAAATAAATTATTGCGATGAAGTTCTGGCTGCCCAGGAAGTCGATCATGATTTTGCCGGACGGCTGCTCTTAAACATTCTCAGCATGCGGTCGGTGATCAAGAATCCGCCGACAATATTGCTGGTAGCCGCGATCACCGCCAGAACTCCCAAAATAAAGGAAAGCCGGCTCTCATGCCTGCCCACGAGCACAATCGCCCCCACAACCGCGATCGCATCGAGAGCATTGGTAATCGACATCAACGGTGTATGCAGCAGCGGCGAGATCCGCTTGATAACTTCAAACCCAATAAACCCCGCCAGCATAAAAACGAACAACCCATCAATCAGCGATGAACCCATTCCGATTCTCCGGTTCCAAAATCTTCTAATTCCAAACCGTTAATGTTGTTTTAAATTTTGTCATTCCGAACCGCTTTAGCGGTGAGGAATCTGCTTCTCTCAGCGAACGCTGCGTTATCTCAGCGAACTCCGCGGTTAAAATCTTTAAGAACTTGTCACCAGTCCCGGCATCCCCAGCAGTTCCCGCACCCGCGCATTCACGACTTCCCCGCCCTGCGTCACCAGCGTATCTCGAATAATGTCGTCGCTCTCGGGCGGCCGCATCTTGCCATCCTTCACCAGGTTCGCAAGAAATGAGGTTAGGTTCCGCGCGTACATCTGGCTGGCATGGTGCGGCACCCCACTCGCCAAATTAATCGGCCCAATCACCGTTACTCCATTTACGACGACGATTTCTCCCGCGCGCGTGAGTTCGCAATTCCCGCCACGCTCTGCCGCCAGATCGAGTATGACCGAACCCGGCGCCATCCCCTTCACCATCTCCGCCGTTACCAGCACGGGAGCGTTCTTCCCCGGCACCACCGCCGTCGTGATCACCGCATCGTTCTCCGCAATCACCTTACCCAGCAACTCGCGCTGCTTCGCGTAAAACGCCTCATCCTGCGCTTTCGCGTATCCTCGCGCGTCTTGGGAATCCTGTGTTTCGAGTGCTAGCTCCACAAATCTCGCGCCCAAACTCTGCACCTGCTCTTTCGCTGCCGGCCTTACATCGTATGCCGATACAACTGCTCCCAACCGCCGCGCCGTGGCAATCGCCTGCAACCCGGCAACGCCCACGCCGATTATCAGCACGCGCGATGGCGTAATCGTTCCCGCCGCGGTGGTCATCATTGGGAACATTCTTGGCAGTGCGTTCGCTACTTCCAGCACCGCCTTGTACCCTGCGATCGACGCCATCGACGACAACGCGTCCATGCTCTGCGCCCGCGTCGTCCTCGGCATCAACTCGACGGCAAACGATGTCACGCCCGTTTGCGCGATCTCTTGCACTCTACTTGCGTCAGTTTTGCCGTCTTTGCTTGGAGATCCCAGCGGACGTAAAAATCCCACCAGTGCCTGTCCTCGCCGCATCAATCGCAGATCGCTCTCGCCATTCTTGTCGTTCGCCCCGTGGCCGAGCACTTGCACAATAATGTCCGTCTGCGCAAACACGGCAGCGCGGTCCGGCAAAACCTTCGCGCCCTTCTCCCGATATTGCGCATCCGGGTATCCCGCCGCTGCGCCGGCCCCGGCCTCGATTGCAACCTCCAACCCAGCCTTGGCCAGCATCGGCACGACGACCGGCGTCAGCGCTACCCGCCGTTCTCCCGGATAAATTTCTTTCGGCACTCCAACGATCACGCGCTCATCATCCTCTCGGCTTCGATCAAGCTCTCGGCTTTGCGCATCGCAAGCGCAAGCATTTCAGAACCGAGTATTGTATCTGAACTATTTGTGCTGGGTGCCCCACCTCTCGCCGCCGTTGCGAGAAGGCGGAGTGATCTTCAGCACAAAACTTCCATCATGAACCCTCCCGGCGCGTTGAAATAAAAAGTCCATGATCCGTGCATGCGCGCAGGTTTCGGCACCTTGAATCCATCCTCCTGCAATCTCGCATTGATCTCGTTCACCCGCTCTTCGCTCTCCTGCACAAATCCAATGTGAAATCCCGGCGGATAACTCACCTTCCCATCTTTCCCGCGAAACAGCGCCAGCACCAGCCCGTTATCATCTGACATAAATCCCATCGCCGCACTTGGCGCCAGCGTTCCGTACTGTTTCAATCCAAAATATTTTTCCAGGAAACGATATGTCTCGAGAACATCGGTGACGGTCAGGTTCAGGTGATTGAGTTTCATGGGGGACCTCCCACTGCACGGCGTGTGCGCATTCTCCCTTGTGAATTCTATGTGCGGATTGTATTCGGGTGAAATTGCAGAAGAGCATTCCGCCATCGCCACCAGCGCAGTTACCTAAGTTTCGCCGTCGCTTCGCGAAGCCGCGATACAATCGCGCAAACGGACTATGGAAATCAAGCGCACAATTTCGCGCATCGCTTATCGCATCGAGCCCAAGCCGGAAGGCGGATTCATCGCCCGCTGCAGTGATCCCACAGTCCCGCCGCTCGAAGCCGCCAATCGCTTCGAACTGGAGCAACAAATTAAAGCCAAGATCACGGCCGAGATGGAAAGCCAATTCCCCGGGCTGAAAATTCCTTTCGACGAATCCGAAACAAAATTCATCTCACTCGATACGAAGCCCGATGGCGGGTTCACCGTACAGTCAGGCGATACCTCGTTGCAATCCTCAGAAGGCGGGACCAAGAACGCAGTCGAGCAATGGCTCACCGATAAGGCGGTCACGCTGGTTGAAAAAAATCTTCCGCCCGAGTTGATTGAGCAGCTCAAACGTCAACAGATTGATGGGAAAATAAAAATCGCGCTGACAAAAGTGAGCACGGATTCTAAGTTTCGCCGCGAGTACGTTGTCTCAACTGGCAAGGCTGGCGAGCTATTCTCCCGCTTCCTCACGGGACGTCAGAAAAATTCCGGCGCCCTGGAGCCCAGCACTCCGGTTTCATCTTCTTTTTCCAATACCAGTCTGGACAGCAACGCACCTATCACTCCGGCCAGCAGCAGCTCATTCCTTCGTTTTCTGGCGGTAGCTCTCGTTCTTACCGGCCTGCTGTTTTTCTTCCTCTATCTTAAGAAATAGTCATCCCACTTCTCGCAAAAGCGGCGAGAAATGGGGCACCCCTCTGAGCTCTTTCTTTTGGGATCACTTTCCTGACGGCTGATGGCTGACGACTGCCTATGCCACAATGTTCCATTCAGGAGAGGACTCCCCATGGGCAAAATTTCCATTTCCCCGATGCTCTCGGTCCGCAACGGCGCGAAGGCCGTTGAATTTTACAAGCAGGCTTTTGGAGCTCGCGAGCTCTTCCGCCTGGACAGCGATACCGGCGACGTGGTCGCACAACTTGCCGTAGGAGAAGCCGATTTCTGGATAGCAGATGAATCTCCAGAGAACAAAAATTTCAGCCCTGAGTCTCTCGGCGGCGCGACGGTTCGCATGGTCATGGTGGTTGACGATCCCGATGTTTCATTCGCCCGCGCCCTCAAGGCCGGCGGCACCGCGGTTTGGCCAGTTGCCGACCAGCCCTATGGATGGCGCGTCGGCCGCCTCGTCGATCCCTTCGGCCACCACTGGGAAATCGGCAAGCCGCTACAGTAGCTCCACTCGAGGCTGCGATCAGCAATTTAATTGAAGACGCGTGCCGTCCCTTCGGGACTCTGGATTTGTCATGCAACTCTTCCCCGGCACTACCGTGCCGGGCTTTCACATGTCGCTCCTGCGGGACTGGGCCAATAACAGTGTCATTCCGAATACGCGCGCTTGCGTGCGTGAGAGAAACCTTGCGTGCGCTTCCAGCCACCATTGCCGTAATCAGGACAAATCGACGACGCAATCGCGATCGGCACACCTAAATCCCGTCCACGCCCCTGCTGATTGAGGAGCATCGTACGATCCCTCTCGCACGCTTACACGTCCGTTCGGGATGACACGAAAATTCGTTGGTAGTAGGTCATGAAAGCGGAGCGACGGCATTGTCGTTGCCGTCCGTGGGCCGGGTATCGGGAGTCGTCGTTGCGGATGGCGTTTCCGAGCGCAGAAGGTGCCAAGCCTCTTCGTATTTGTGGTTTTTCGATTTTCGGATGCCCGGCCTAAGGAAGATCGCATTTTGTTTGCGTTGCGGCGCGATGAACCACAGGTCTGAGGAAAGAATGTATACGGCGGCAAAGTCGAATGCGCCTTGAACGTAGGGAATCCGATTGGAGCCGACGAGATGGCAGATATAGCCGTTGTCCCGGCGCATCATGGTGGACTTCACCTGAATGCGAAGACAACGGCTGTGATGTTCAACGATGAAGTCGTACGCGGTGGACTCTCCCCAAGGTTTGCTGACGTGCAGCCCTTCTTCGGCGGCACGTGCCATGAAGCGCATTTCCACCCATTTCACCGCGCTGCTTGGGTGTCTTGAAGTTCGAAATTGGATTTTGCATGGATTCGGCCCCTAAAAACACAAAGAGCGCGGCTATGGCCGCGCTCTTGAGATTATCTGATTGCTATATCCAGAGTAGCAGGTTGAAGGGGGTGATTGTGCCATGTTTTCGAAATTTATTTTTGGCATCGAATCAGGAGCTTAGTGGGAATTGAGGTGAAAAGGGGCAATTATCCCGTCAGAACAAGGTGATATGATGCTGACGTGCATTTCCACTTTCCGGCGTGGCTCCTTAAATCTTTAGCGGCTATAGGCGTTTGGAATCTGTTGGATAAGCTGGTCGAGCCAGTGGTTAAAGCGATCTATCACCACTTCATAAATCGGCATGACGAGTCAGTATGGGTTGTCGTTCGTAAGCCAAAGTTCAAGGAGCTATTCGCGACTCAGGCGGGCGTACAAATCTATGGCGTGAAGGACGAAATACCCTATCCACTCTCGGAAATATCCGCCACTGTAGGTCGAAAGGAGTCGAATGTCTTGAAATCATTGAAGCGACTCGAAAAAGCAGGCAAGGTTAGAGATATTCATGGTGGATGGCAGAGGGCAAGATAGTCGATCTAAATATCCTGTCTTTAATAAATTCGTACAGATGCTCGGTGTCCTTCTTGCCGCACAAGTGGCGCTCAATTACAAAGTTGCACACATCTGCCAATTGGATACCGAGAGAATCGGCAGAATCCCCGAAGAACATATCATCTAGAAGGTGCTCCAATTTGCCGCGATTATGCTGAGATGAGCGAACTTTGCGGCGATATTGGCGAAACGCGTTCTTCATCGCGTACCTGCCTTTGTCACTATCATCCGCAATGAGCACGGCTAATTCTGAGGGTGCATAAGTTCGCATCCAATCTTCAATATGACCTACGCAGGATCGAAACGCCATGTCTAGAGGATTAGCGGTCGAATACAATTCTTGACTTAGTTTTTTCTTGTCAATGGCTCCGTACACTATGGGCATCTCTAGCCCGCTGACAATTTCCAGGCTTTGTATGATTGCTTGTTCAGCCTCAGATCGAGAAATATTATTAAAGGGTTTGTTTGCGGCCCACATATCTGACGCGTGAAATTCAAACGATGGTCGAAGTTCCTCCGGGACTGAATGGTCAACAATGTCCGCCACAAGTAATTCTGTGACATCAAATTGCTCGTCCTTCATTATGATCGCGCCGACCATCTGAAACGGGGCGTTTTTGTCTGCGAGATTACCGCCAGTAGAACCCGCGTCATCCATGTAGGCGATATACACAAAGTGTCTCAGCAATTTAAGACGGAATTGACTTTTTGGGCACAACACGGCATCCTCTCCTTAGCGGAGAAAATGTCGCTCCCGAATTGTCATGGCAAATCACCCTAAACCTTCCGCCAAGAATGCAGAGGGTGACACGCCGTTTACACGGTCTGATTTCTTTCGACTGGTACGGAAGGCTTCAACAACGCCGGTTGCGAAGCTCTCTCCAAAAGCAACGGGAAAATCAAATTCCCGCAAGCGCGGTGATTGTACCGAAACGAATACTCGTTGAGATAGGTCTGCAAATACTTTTTGCTGACCGAATGGTACACCCCACCTAAACCGCGTTTCACTAGACTCCAGAATCCTTCGATGGTGTTGGTGTGAACGTTACCCACCACATACACGCCCTGACTGTGATTCACGCGATGATGGTGATAATCCACGTCCAACCCCTTGTACGATGCGTGCTCATCAGTGAACACAACGGACTTGGGCAGAATCTTTTTGTGCGCTAGGTCTTGCAAAGTTTTCTTGCTATTGTCGTCCGCAATGACTGCAATCACGCGTCCACCCTTGCGTTCCACCATGCCGACGACGACAGTCTTGTTGCTCGGATCGAATTGAGTGCGCTTGCGCCGTCTGCCGCCTACGTAGGTCTCATCCATCTCAACCGTTGATCCCTCCAGTTGCAAATCCTCCGAGAGCAGCATTCTGATTTGCTTGAACATGCGCCATGCAGTTTTATAGGTGACGCCAGTCTCACGTTGGATTTGCTTTGCAGAGATTCCGCATCGGGTAGAGGCCATCAGGTACATCGCCTGAAACCAGATGCGAAGCGGAGTAGTGCTTTTTTGGAAGATAGTTCCGACAAGAGGATAGATGTGATTGCCGCACCGATCACACGCATACGCCATGCGACCACGGACGCGGTAGTGCTTACGTTCCTTATCGCAGGTCGCGCAGCAGATCATGCCGCTAGGCCATCTCTGCCGTTTGATCTGCTCAAGGCAAACGTCATCATTCGGAAAATCAGCGTCAAACTGATTCCGGGTGTATCGCAATTCTTTCGGTATGGTCTGTCTGCGATTCATGATAGAGTCAGTATGCCATTTGTTCTACTTGTTGTCAAGGGATAATTACCTGAAAAGGGGGCTTGACAAGATTTTGCACAGTTCGGATGCCCTCGCTGCTAATGCCGGGAAGGGCACGACTTTTAGTCGTGCCGATTCGCGCCTATACAACTACGGCTTTAGCCGCTGAGGTCAGCTGGTCAAGTTTGAATCCCGGATATGCCGAGCAGTAGCGATATTCGGCTGCCCGATCCACGAGCCTCCGCGCCACGGGATTGTTGTGAATGTATTGACGATGTTTTTCGAAGTCTTCACGATCTCGAATCCGGTGATCCGTGAACCCTCTCTGCCAAACTTCTTTGTGCTTACCGAACTCAACTCCAAACGCGTGCGAGTAGCCGCCCTTGATGAGCTGTACCGAGCGTTCGAGTGTGACATCTTCTGCCGGGGTAAGCAGCAAATGAACATGTTCGGGCATTAGCACGAAAGCATGCAGCTGGAAATTTCCCTGGCGGCGATAGGCGTAGATTGTTTTCAAGAAGAGACGGGCATACGGTTCCACGACGAAGAGTCTTCGCCGTTGCCAAGTCGAGAAAGTCACGAAATATGTTCCTGGCGGAGACATCAGACGAGTGGGCTTCACGAGCGTACCTCAGCGGCTGGAAGCCGCACCCCTTGCCAAGACTAAATCGGCACGAGTGAAACTCGTGCCCTTCCCGGTTGAAATATTTCGTGATTGTTTTGTTTCGGGAATTTTGGGTTTGAGTCAAAAGAACGACCGCCCTCCAGACTTTCGAGGTTGCCCACCCTTTGAAAATCGCAAAGAGTGGGGCAGCCTCAGTTTTGGAACTGTACTTCAGGGCGTGGGCCAGGCCGCCGAGCTGACAGGGAGCTCATTCAAGCCCGGTTTTGGCCTCGGAGCCGATCATAGCGTTCGTCTACGAAACGAAGTATGAAGCAGCCGCAATCGTAAGCTGCATCGGACATCTCTTGTAACGGTAATTGCCCAATCGGCAGACGGCAGCCAAGCGGGAGTGGACTACCAGTTGCACGTTTGAAGTTTTCGTCGACCATTGCCGATCGATGAAGAATGAGGTGACGAACTTCCTCCAGCAGCCGTAGATGCTTGCTCTCCAGGGCCAACGAAAGTTCCGGATCGTCAAAGAGGTCGCAGTAAGCTTTTCTTAGCTGGCCCAAATCACTAAAATTTATTCTTTCCCACAAGAGGTCACCCATGCAGTTCCTGAGATCGAAACCGTGACGAGAAACTAACCCAATCGATATGGCTCTGGAGCCGATGCCTCCTGAACTTTCGGCACATGACTGCTGCATTCGCTGAGACGTCAGGAGTTGCGGAAACTCATTCAGAAATGTGCGCCAAACATCGCCCGCCATTACCTCGAATGCGGTCCACGTCGAGGTAAGAACTGCAAATATAAGGCGGGTCATCATACCGTGGGCCATTCCCTGGGACATGACCGCCCTCTCCGCGAGCTTGCCGTATTCCGCAAGCTCGCGAATATCATCTTCTCGGTTAGCTTTTTCCCGCAGCCTTCGTTCAACCTCTGCATCCACCTCAGCGCGAACAGCCGGATCCGCGTACCATCGCTGCTTGTCCGCAAAAGGCAGATACACCTTCACGAGTTCCGCTAGATACTCCACCTCTTTCCGGCTCCGCATCAGGAGGTACATTGGCAGCGCGCGAACACTCTCAGCGCCCTCTAGGTTGTTCGCGAATGCCGTTGCAATTATTTTGAGTCGATCCCAACGAACTCCGTTCGCAGTTTCAAATGCTGCCGCATTAGCCTTCTGGAAGGACCAGACACTCTCCAGTTCGGCGTTCTCAAATGCCTGGGATCTAGAGTCGGGGCCACCCATTTGAGTCCTCCTCGTCAAAGACTACTCGAAAACTTAGGACCCGTTCCACGTCTCCTCGAGGTCGATTTGCTCGACCTCATCACCACACCGTGACACCTGGCGGATAGTTCGCCCGCTGGCCTCAGCTTGAGTGGGGGGTAGTTCGACTGCGGGACAAAGTCTCCCCGCTTCTCTTTCGCGTTTTCGCGCCGTCCATTCGGGCTCAATCTCTACGCGTTCCTGAGTTCGGGTTGTCGGGTGCCCCACTTCCCGCCACCTTGCGAGAACTGGAAATGAAAATCGCGCCAACACAGCTTCGACTATGGGTCCGCTCGGACAAGAATGTCCGAGCCACACGGCCTGGGAACTCGGCCACACCTAGTTACGACGCTCTGCACTATACGTCGCTCCATGTCCATTCTTCGCGTGCTGCTCACGGTTATTGCATTGAGTGCCGTGACGGCGGCACAGCAGGCCACGACATTTCCGACGGAAGATGGTGGGCTCATCCATGCGGAGCTTTACGGTAAGGGCACGCGCGGGGTGGTACTCGCTCACGGAGGCCGATTTACAAAAGAAAGTTGGCACGATCAGGCGCAAGCGCTGGCCGCACATGGATTCCACGTCCTGGCATTCGACTTCCGGGGTATTGGCCGCTCGCATGGTCCGGGCCAGGCTGACTTTGATACCGCTCCATTTCAAAAAGATGTGATCGCGGCGGTTCGTTACCTGAAAGCGCAAGGCGCAACAGCGGTGGCGGTGGTCGGAGGCAGCTTCGGCGGCGGGGCTGCCGGCGATGCATCGATCGAATGGCCGGGTGAGATCGACCGCGTGGTATTTCTTGGAGCCGCGCCGAATTTGCCGGCAGACAAGCTCAAGTGTCGCAGCCTCTTTATTGTGGCTCGGGATGACGCAAGCGCAGACGGGCCGCGGCTTCCAGGCATTAGCGCGCAATACGAAAGAGCTCCGAACCCAAAGAAACTGATTATTCTCGAGGGCTCAGCCCATGCGCAGTTTCTTTTTCAAACCGAGCAGCGCGCCAGAACCATGCAAGAGATTCTGAAATTCCTTTCAGCGCCGTGAGGCTGGGGTTGTTCCGCATACGTGCCCACTTCTCGCAAAAGCGGCGAGAAATGGGGCACCCCGCTTGCTCCGCCTAAAGTCAAAAGCCCCACCCTGTCGCAAGAAGCGCGACAAGGATGGGGCACCCAGGTGGAGAGTGGGTATGCAAGCCTGCAGACTTCTTAGTGTTCCCGATCTGAAGATTTGAACGGCAGTCCGGGAAGCACTTCTGTCTTCTCGATTTGGACTGACTTCAACGCATCAGGATCAAGACCCAGCGCGCTTAAGATCGTGGGCGCGACCTGCGAGCTCGCAACCGGCGATTTCAATACTGCAGGTGAAAGCCCCGGGTTCGAAACGATGAGCCCGACGTTGGTATCTCCGAAGCTCATACCGCCGTGCTCGGCATTCTTTGCGGTTGAGCCGGTGTAAACCGTGCCATAAATCGGTTGCACGATCACATCCGGAACGCGGCTGTCGGTTGCGGGATTGTTGAACTTCAGTTTCAATTCGTTGCCCGCCAAGACCTCATCGATAAATAGCGCGTTCGCGTTTTTGTTCAGGTAGGCGCCAACTTGCGATCCGGTAGCGTTTTGGCCCTGGAGCCAGATGAGCGCAATGTCGTCGTCCTGCACTAGACCGCACGGTCCAATCGAGCAAGCGCCCGCGCCGGCAATTGCAATTCCGGCGGGATCGGTCCCGGCGTCAGGCAGCTTCGCAACCACATCCGCGAAGTGGCCCGGCTTGTTGATTTTTACCGGATTGATTGGCGACTGGCCATGCTTAGCGGTCACAATGAACAAGGTCGAGTCGTAGATGCCCTGGTCTTTGAGCGCCTGAATCATCATCGCGAGCGCCTGATCGGTTTTGTCCAGACCGTATTCAAGCACCGCGGTCGGAGTTCCCGCGCCATCGGTATAGCCACCGGGCTGTCCCACCAGCGCGCCGGTGTCGCTGAGGCAGGTACCATTGCCATTGTCATGTGACAGTTTCTGTCCAACGCTCACCGCTTGAAAATTCATGCCGAAAACTTCCGGAACTCCGGGGCCGGCTGTTCCATCATGATTCAGTCCGTGAATTTCATTGATGATTCCACGCACCTTCAAATAGTCGTTCTGCACTGTGCAAACTACGCTGACGGTATTGTCGAATCCGTTGAAGTTGGTGACTTCCGGAGTGTAAAGGTCATCGACGCCCTTGCCGGACGGCCCATTTACCAGGTCGTAGGCCGGATGCTTGTCGGCCCAGGCGGTATGCCCATGGGCAGCTTTCACGACTTCAAAAATGGTATTGGTGCGCAACGCGCTGTGCGGGAACAATGGGACGCATTTCCCATTCACCAGCACGCGAGGTAGTTTCGCAGGATCGATTACGTTGAGCGATACCTGCTGTGCGTTGTAACGGTCGATGCTTTCGTCGAAGATCATCACGTTGCCGGGAGAACCCGAGCAGCTCGTGTTGGTGGGATCGAAAATCGTGCGGTCGTAGCTGAAGTCGTAAAACAGCCCGGTAGTGATTGGCGAGCCACCGGTCACCAGCGCAAGAAGCCCGGGGAAAGAATCCGAATTTGCCGGAGTGCGTGCATTGGAATACGTGACGCCGTGCTTCGACAGCTCAGCCAACGCGGAATTCGGATGGGATTGAACATAGTTCGCGACATCGAGCGCGTGCAGCCCATCTACGCTGATCAGCAGAACATGTTCGACATGCTGATCACCGCGGCCATCAGCTTGGGCCAGTCCGGGCAACAAAGTTATGGTTAGGGCGATAGATAAGAAGATGCGAGAGATCACAGGCAATGCCTCCTTTAGGTAGTCCGAAAGAGAGTACCGGGAGGATTTTCAAAAAGGGGTTAAGGGCGCGTGAATGAAAGGTGAATGCCGAAGCCGAGTAGCAAGGCTGATTGGGATCACTGGACTCTGCGGGATGCCCAACCCTTGCAGTGAGACCGTCATCCCGAAACGCGGCGTACTTCAGCCCAGTGAGGGATCTTGCGTGGAGCGGATCATATTCCGCTGAACCACAAAAAACGAGGTTCACCCTTTCTCGTCGCCTTTTTAAGAGTAAGGGGTATGTGGAGCGACGGGCGTCCGTCCATACAAGAACCTGGGTTGCCCTACCGCCCCTCCCTTCCCCGTTTTTTGGGGAGGGTGGGGATTTTGACTTTGAGTGGGAGCAACGCTTCAGCGCTGCATCAAAGTCATACCGCACGCCTGAAGGCCTGCTCCACCCATACTCCCTTCTCGCAATGTTGGGAGTCCGAATGAAAGGCCGTGTGGCGCGGGCGCCCTCGTCCGCGACCTTTGACTTCGCTCGTGCAGATCGGACAGCGACAACCACCACTGGACTGACGGGATGAAATCCGCGGCCCAAGTCTCCTTCGAACCCCTAATCTCCTCAATAACTTACGCTCCGCCCACTGCGAGTTTCACCCACTCAACCCCGTTTTTTTACCTCTCGTTGACAATCGCGTGCCTTAGCCACGTTGGCTCAATAGGATAGAAGAACTGAAAACCATTACAGTCATTGGCCTTTGGTCGTCGGTCGTTGGCAAAATCCAATGCTGAAAAGCTAGGATTTTTGCCAAGGACGAAAGACGAACGACCAACGACGCAGTTCAATCCAGTAGTTCGAAAGGGCACGCAAGACATGCACAAGCCTATTAAGTATGTAGAGAAGGCAGTCACAATTGGCGCCAAAGGAGCGTGGCTCGTATTCGACCGGCTGAACCGCATCAAGCCGGCTCCGTCACCCACGCCGAAATGGTCGGACAAGCCGTTGCTAAAGTCCTACCAGAAGTCGAAACCGCCGCTCGGCTGGCCCCGCGCCACCGATTCTCTCTGCCCTAAGTGCGTGCCCGAAATCCGTCAGCAGATCCTCGACGGCCATCTTCCTTATGAAGTGCTGATGAACGAAAAAGTCGGCGAGATCAAGGCTACCATCATCGAGGAAGACGGCAAGATCTGGATGGTCAAAGAGTGCCCGAAGCATGGCCGCTTCCAGGACTTGATGTCCGTCGATACAGAATTTTCCAAGCACCTTGAAGACGTATTCCCGGGCCGCGACATCGCCGCCCACAACGATGAAAAGCTGCACAAGCACGGCTCGTCCACAGTGAAGTATGGACGCGGCTCGGTGCTGACCATCGACCTGACCAACCGCTGCAACATGATGTGCGATCCCTGCTTCATGGACGCCAACCAGGTCGGCTTCGTGCACGAGCTGAGGTGGGAAGAGATCAAGCAGATGCTCGACAACGCCATCACTATTAAGCCGCGGCGTCAGATGAGCGTGCAGTTCTCCGGTGGCGAGCCAACACTGTCTCCTTATTTCTTGGACGCAGTTCGCTACGCGCGCAAAGTTGGATACAACTCGGTCCAGGCTGCGACTAACGGAATTGAATTCGCTAAGAGTTTCGAGTTCGCGCAACAAGCCGCTGAAGCTGGAATGCGCTATGCATATCTGCAATTCGATGGCATCGGCAACGCTGCCAACGCGCATCGCAAAGTCGGCAACCTGTTCGACGTAAAACTCAAAGCCATCGACAACCTACATCGCGCCGGCGTCGAAATCGTCCCGGTCGTGACCATCGTCAACGGCATCAACAACGAGCAAGTCGGACGCATCATCCAGTTCGCACTCGACAATCCCAAGAAGATCGGCTTCCTTTCGTTCCAGCCCGTCAGCTTCACCGGGCGCGACGAAGCCATCACCGACGAACGCCGCATGGCGCAGCGCTATACGCTGTCCCATTTGGCTCACGACGTAAAAGGTCAAACCGGCCTGGGCGAACCTGCCCGCGACTGGTTCCCCATCAGCTTCATGAGCACGTTTTCGGATTGGGCCGACCTGATGCACGTCAACGACCTCAAAAACGACTGGGGCCAACTCAGTTGCGGATGTCACCCGAATTGCGGGACGGGCATGGCGGTGATGATCGACAAGGAAACCAAGGAAGCAGTCCCGGTGACGGCGTTCCTGCACGGAGACCAGTTGGCGAAGGACATTGCCAAGGTCAACGATGCTTCGCGCGGGAAATTCCTGAGCGGATTCGGAATGGCGTTGTGCCTAATGAAGAATTACGATCCGTTTAAGTCGCCAACGCACTTCAAGATGACGGACCTGCTCAGCAAATTCGACAAGAATTACAACGTCACCGGGAAGAACTACGGCAAAGTCGGGCCGGACCGCACGATTGACGACGTAATGAAGCGGCGTAACGACCGCTGGAACTTCCTGTTCATCGCGGGAATGTGGTTCCAGGACCTGTTCAATTACGACTTCCGGCGCACCGAGCAGTGCATCATTCCGTATGCCACGCAGGAAGGCGAGATTTCCTTCTGCGCGTACAACACGGGTGTGGGCTGGCGGAACATTATCGAGAAGATGCACATGACGGCCACGCTTACTAAGTGGTACGAAGAGCACGGGCGGCATGAGATTTTTGCCGGCGGCAAGAGTGTGGGCATGGAGTCGAGCGAGCACTCGCTTTATCTGCGGGAAGGAATTGTCACGCAAGAAGAGCAGCACGATCTGGACAAGCTCGGCATTGCGAAGAACGCCGGCGAAGAAAAGAAGCGGGCGCGCGACGCCAAGCAAAAGGCTGATCCGGCTTACAACGCGCGTATGGCGTCGCTGTATCGCGAAGTCGTGCTGAGAGAGAAACCAGTAGTCGCCGAGAACGGATTCATTCCGCTGGGCGCGCTGGGGAAGCCGAATGGCAGTGGCAACGGACACTCCGCTCCGGAAACGAAGCCGGAAGTGGCAGAGCCAGTGGCGGGAGATTAGTTCTCAGCTTTTGGCATTTAGAAGAAGGCCGCCGCAAGGCGGCCTTTCTTTTTTTGGGATGGACATCGCATTAGCGGTTCCCCCACTCAAGCCAAAAAACGGGCTTGAATGGGCAACCAGCCGTTGTTTGCGGCTTCTCTGGTTGGAAAATTGTTGAGGTCGCACTAGTCGTTCAATTCTGCGAATTCTTGCCTCTCCTGCCAACAGAGATTCTAGCTCCCAAGTAACTCCATACGATAGCGCAGGCAAGGGCACTCCCCCCGCATAGATAGACCGGCCACGCTTCATGGCCTCCATTTGCGAAGTCGATACGCATTAAAAAGAATGCGGCACCCAGCACAGGCACCAAGGCTAGGGATACGAACCATAGCCAACGTCCTGGGCCCTCTGCCGTGAGCTCCATCGTCCGACCGCTTGCCTCGGGAAAAACCGCGCGGTCACGAACACGAGAGATTCGGACAAAGTATGTACTAGCCATAATGGCCGCAAGGCCCAAGGCGCGAATCGGAAAATTGTGAGATCCGAAATAGAGACCCACTCCCCCCAACAAGAGTAGAAGGAGTGCTAGGGCAAGTAAGCCGTACCTCTTACGGGCGACGTTCTGGGACGTGATCACCGACATGCCTCTTTTGCTTTCATGGCCAGACCGTCGCCTGTTCTGCCATGTCTCCGATCCTCTCGGCCCACAGCTTGACGAGCGGGTGGGCTGGCCGACCTTCGCGCCAAAGTATATACCTCGGCTGGCGAGTGGCCCACCGTTTCGCGGCACAGTATAAGGGAGACAGAAGCCGGCTAGGCTGCCCCACCCTTCGCGATTTTCGAAGGGTGGGCATACCTAAGTGAGATGGTGAAAGGTGGGCCATCCCGCCTGTTTATTTTTCGAACGAAGGAGAGGACCACTTAGGGCCAAAACTTTTCCAGGCGATTACGCCGACGATTTCAGGCTGAGCCAGTTGCCTGGCCAAGTGTAACCTTTGTCGCGAATCAGATGTCCCCACGAGTTGTCCACGGCATCCTTCTGCGCAGGAGTAAGCGCGAAACGATTGCGCTGGTGGTTCGACACGCTCGCAATGTGCTGTTGCAAGGCGGGCAGCGCATTCTCGAAACCTGCCAGGTGAAGTTCGGAATAGATGCGTTTAATCTGACCGAGAGGATCGGCGACGAGATCTTCGTAACGCACCCGCGACGCTGTTCCCGCTTGCAAATTGCGAATCCCTTCGGCAATTGCGTCTTCATGGATCGGATAGGCGGCCAGAACAAAGTCTTGGATCTGTTCTGACGAAGTGGACTCGAGGCTGTACATTTCGAGGAGGGTCTGCCAAAGCTTGAGGTTGGACGCAAATACTTCGTATGGATTGCGCTCGATAATCACGAAGCGTGCCCCGGGAAAGAGCAATGGCAGCAGAGGCAACTTGAATCCGTGACTGGGGGATTTAAGCACCATCGGCTTGCCCTGCTGCACGGTAAGCTCGCGCAGGAGGAGATGAAGCGTCTGTTTCCAGCGTTCTTGGTCTTCGATGGAACGATAGCGCAGGTCGAGCAGCACTCGAGGGTCTGACATCAGCGACGGCACAACCAGGGCTTCATAAGGTGACGGCGCCCCCATGCACATCAGGGCGAATTCGTCTTCCTGGGGCGAGGTCCAGGAGAACTGCATGTTGTCCATCGGCCGGTAAGCTTCTTGTCTACCGCGACGTTTGTGAAATCCCTGCTCGGTAAGCAGGAAATGCGCAGCGTTCATGCAGGCGTAAGTGCTTGGGAATCCAAAGCGAGCGTCGCAACCGAACAATTCGTGAAGGAAGGTCGTGCCCGACCGCCAGAAACCCAGCAGAAAGATGGGCGGCGGAACTTTAACTTTTTCCAGAGCTTCTGCGTGACCTACGGCTTGCATTTTCGCCAGCACCGAATTAGTCGCGCTGGCGGAGGAATACAGGAGGCGAGTTCCAAAGCCTGCAACGGAGCGGTTAGGATCGATTTTGCTGGCTAGACGCTGCCAAGCATCGCGCGACAATCGCAGTCGCTGCTTCATTTCGGGCTTCGGCTGCGTCGGATTCTAAATCCCATTCAGCGAATTTTACATGAGGAGGAACGAGGGATTGAACTGGGCAGATGCGCTCATAGGCGGGATGAACGAGAAAGGGCAACTCAGCAACGTGGCATCGAAGGAAGATGACGAAGGCTTCCACGAACTGCGGCGTACCCTTGCGATGCTGCTTACAATAAGGACGCTACCAACTGACGCTCGTCCAACGCAGTAAGGAGTTCGTCTAAAAGGCTTTTCAGCCGCTCAGAATCCTCTTCTTGCGAAACCGCTTTACACAACTCTCGCACTTCAGAATTGACCATAGGCTCCATCATTGGTGACTCCCGCATAGCCGTTTTTCTACTTGCAACGCATCGACCAAACACTATGTGTCGAAACACGGCTGACGCGTAGATAGTTGCGGTCTGAAGGAGCGAATCGGAACAGAAGAATCGACAGCAGATGAGGTAAGATTTTCCTCCACCTTAGGCTGGTTGCAGTATCCAATGTAGGCCTGAAATTGTTGGAAGCGGACAAACGCTCAGCCCACTTGGACCGCCAACATCGAACGCGGCGAGTCTTCGTCAGTGGGGCAACTGAATACGTTCGATGCCTGCGACTTCTTCCATTCGCCTCAGCACAGCCGAGAAGTCCTCTTCAGCATTGCGCTCCAGTTCATCTGAATTGACGTAAAACGCCGCTTCGGTTACGGGCATTGAGATTTTTTCGTGCGCCGCAGCGTCTAGAATCAACTGAAAATCTTTGTTCATAAGACGCAGTGGAAACTGCTGGCTGTAATCGTTGGTTGCTGCCTTCGCCAGCTTTCCCACATGAGCCGGCGCGATCACCGCTGTCTTTGATAAGACTGTAAGCAAACGCTCGCGATCGAGGCCAGCTTTCTCCCCAAGCACCACGGCCTCAGCGATCGCCTGCATGCCGACACCCAAAAGCGTGTTGACGACCAGCTTCATCGCCGTTCCTGAACCCGGACCGCCCAGAAAAAAGTATTGCTTTGCCACAGCGTTGAATATTGGTTCAGCTGCGCGGAACACTTCTTCGTTGCCGCCTACCAGCAGGGTAAGGATGCCTTGCTCCGCGGCGGGGGTGCTGCCCGAGATGGCGACATCTAGTACCTCAACGCCATGTCTGGCGCCTAGCGTGTGCAGTTCGCGTGAACTCTCGGGAGAGATGGTGCTCATCTCGAGCACGATGGTTTCTGGCCGCGCTGCAGCAAAAACTCCCTCAGGCCCGTCATAGACGTTGTGAACGGCTTCATCATTTGTGAGGCACGAGAGGAGCACGTCGACAGTGGCCGCCAGTTCACGAACATTTTTGGAGACTACGGCACGGTGTTGGGCGAGGCCTTCCAGCTTGGTAGCGTCCCTGTCGTACACGGCCAGTTGGAATCCGTGATCAAGCAAGCGTCGGGCGATCCGGCTCCCCATGTTGCCTAAGCCAATGAATCCGAGTTTCACCTGGTTTGCTGTAAGAGGTTTCATAAGGTCTCCATATTGTTTCTGAGTGCCAAGGTCTGAATGCCGCCGCGCATGACTAATAGTCCATCTCGCGAAAAAATGCGCATCGCTAATCGGTGAGTGCATGTTCTGTTCCAAAAGGCGAGGAGAGCTATTGTCATTGGTTCCAACTGCACATGGGCTTTTGCATCGACGCGCAACGTTGGCATAAGTCCGAGGCCGTCGAAATGCGGACGCGGTGTCAACCCTGCGACGCTCAAGCGCATTTCAAAAAATCTTTCGTTCTCGCATGTGTTCACTCATGCCACTGAAAACACAGGCAGAAGTGTGCTTGCCTCTGATTGGAGACGGACGTGCGATTTGGTAGCGGAACGAGGAGGATGCATGCAAGCCGCAGAGGGATACAACGGGATTGAATCGCAGCCTGATCTAAGTGTTTGCGAAGAACAGAGTCAGGAGTTGCAGGAGGTTCTATCGCGATATTTGCCGGCATTTCAGAGAAGAGCGTTTCGGTACCTGGGCAATGTGGCTGACGCGGAAGATGCTGTCCAGGACGCGCTTCTGTCCGCTTACACGCATCTGGATCAGTTCAGAGGGCAGGCACAGATTTCGACGTGGTTAACTGCCATTGTCACTAATTCGGCACGCATGCAGTTGCGTAGACGTCCACGCCATCTCCACATCTCGCTCGACGAACCGATCGGGGAGGAAGGGGAATTCTCCATGGCAGAACAACTGGCGCACGATGGGCCGAGCCCGGAGCGGGAGTGCGTAGATTCAGAATTACGTGAATGTTTAAGAGAGCTGGTGACGCAACTCACGCCTCCACTCCGCAGGACATTCCAGTTGCGCGAGTTTGATGGCCTGACCACAAGCGAAGCAGCCCAGACGCTGGGAGTGGCTGAGGGAACAGTGAAAGCCCAGCTCGCCCGGGCACGCGCGAAGCTCACAAAACTAATGCGCCGGGCGATCGACGCAAAACGTCATCGCAGGACCTCCAGCGCCTCGCAAAGTACGACCAAACAATAAAGTTACTGAGAAGAGAATCTCTATGTGGATAGTTAGATTAGCGTTGCGCCGGCCGTACACCTTTGTGGTAATGGCCATATTGATCCTGGTGATGGGGGTGATTTCGATCCTGCGCACGCCCACCGATATCTTCCCTAACATTAATATTCCGGTGGTGAGCATCATCTGGAACTACAACGGTCTCGTCCCGAAGGAAATGGCCGATCGCATCGTCAGCGTCACCGAAAGAAACATGACGACCATCGTTGACAATATCGAGCACATCGAGTCTCAGTCGCTCTATGGCATTGCTGTGGTGAAAGTTTTTATGCAGCCGAACGCCAGCATCGACCGCGCAGTCGCACAAATTACGGCGAGTTCTCAAACCCAACTGAGACAACTTCCACCGGGTACCACACCCCCACTGATCATTGCTTACAGCGCGTCTAGCGTACCCGTCTTGCAGTTGGCGCTCTCGGGACAAGGGCTTTCGGAGCAATCGCTGAACGACTATGGTCTGAATTTCATTCGCACCCAGCTCATCACGATACCGGGAGCTGCTGTACCGTATCCCTACGGTGGCAAACAGCGACAGATCCAGGTTGATCTGAATCCTGCCGCGCTCCAGTCGAAAAGCCTTTCTCCCCTGGACGTTGTGAACGCGATTACGCTGCAGAATCTGATTCTTCCGACCGGTACTGCGAAAATTGGCAGCAAGGAATACGACGTTGATATCCCCAATGCCGCACCTCAGTCCGTTGGGGATTTGAACCGCATTCCGATCAAGACAATTGGAAGTACCACGATCTATATCAAGGACGTCGCCTGGGTACGCGACGGCTTCCCACCGCAGACAAACATCGTGCGCGTGAACGGGCAACGGTCGGTCTTGCTTACGATTCAGAAAGCGGGAGAGGCTTCCACACTAAACGTGATTTCGGGGATCAAGTCATTGCTGCCGCAGATTGCAACAACGGTTCCACCTCAGCTGAACATGGAGCCTCTAGCGGACCAATCCATTTTTGTTCTGGGAGCAATTAACGGGGTGGTTCGCGAGGCCCTCATCGCAGCGTGTTTGACTGCCGTCATGATCCTGATTTTTCTGGGCAGCTGGCGAAGCACGCTTATCATCGCGACTTCTATTCCGCTGGCGATTCTTACATCTCTGATTGTGCTGAGCGTCATAGGGCAGACGATCAATATTATGACGCTCGGTGGACTCGCTCTTGCAGTCGGCATTCTGGTGGACGATGCGACGGTGGAGGTGGAGAACATCAATCGCAATCGCGCACTAGAACCGGACAAGGACATGGATGAAGTCGTGCTGGATAGCGCAATGCAAATCGCTACGCCGGCATTTGTGTCCACGCTTTCGATCTGCATTGTGTTTGCTCCCATGTTCTTGCTCTCCGGAGTGGCGCGATATTTGTTCCTCCCGCTTGCTGAAGCTGTGGTGTTCGCGATGCTGGCGTCATATTTCCTCTCGCGAACCATTGTTCCAACCATGGCGAAATATTTATTACGGAATCAAAAGACGGGGGAGCAAACAACGCAAAGCCGAAATCCGTTTGTCCGATTGCAGCATCGCTTTGAAAAGGGATTTGATAACTTCCGCGAGAATTATCATAGGATGCTGCAACGGGTGCTTCATCACCGGGGCGCGTTTCTGTTGGCTTTTTTTGCAGCCTGTCTAGGTTCGCTGGCAGTGTTGATCCCCTGGCTGGGACAGGACTTTTTCCCGAGTGTGGATGCCGGAAGCTTCAAGCTTCATCTGCGGGCGCCGACAGGGATGCGGATTGAGGACACCGCTTTCTTGTGTGACCTGGTGGAAAACTCTATTCGCCAACAAGTTCCGGCCGCCGAAGTAAAGAGCATCATCGATAACATTGGCCTGCCCTATAGCGGCATCAATCTTTCGTACAGTAACTCAGCCCCGATTGGAACTTCGGACGCTGATATTTTGGTTACTCTCACACCAAAGCACCACCCGACGGCTAACTACGTCGACCAGCTCAGGTTGAGTCTGGCACACGATTTCCCGGGGGTGATGTTCGCGTTTCTGCCCTCAGACATGGTCACGCAAATTTTGAATTTCGGGCTTCCTGCTCCGATCGACGTTCAAGTCATTGGAAACAACCTCCAAGGCAACCGCCAATGGGCGAGCCAACTACTAGAGAAAATTAGATACGTGCCAGGCACCGCTGACTTACGCATCCAACAACCGTTCGATGAGCCTTATCTGCATGTCAATGTCGAACGCACGAAGGCCCAGGAATTAGGTTTCTCCGCGCACGACATCGCGCAGAATCTCCTGGTTTCGCTGAGCGGCAGCTTTCAGACTTCGCCCACATTTTGGCTTGATCCGAAGAATGGTGTTAGTTACTCCATCGCGACTCAGACACCGCAGTACCGCGCCGACACCTTGCAGGATATTGTCAATACGCCCGTAACCACAGGCAGCGCATCGGTGTCCCCTTCCATCATGGCCAGCCTGGTCTCGATGCAGCGCGGAACCGGAATGGGAGTGGTCTCGCATTACAACGTCGCGCCGGTGATTGATATTTTTGGTGGAGTTTCAGGGCGTGATTTGGGAGGAGTTGCCGGCGATATTAATAAGATAATCGATGCGGCACGTCCGCAATTGCCCCGCGGCTCGCGAGTGGTAATTCGCGGCCAGGTGCAGACCATGAGGACGTCCTATGTTGGCCTGCTGAGCGGACTGGTGTTTGCGATTCTGCTCGATTACCTGCTTATTGTGGTGAATTTTCAGTCGTGGCTCGATCCCTTGATTATGATTTCCGCCCTTCCCGCGGCATTGGCGGGAATTGCCTGGTGCCTATTCATAACCCACACCACGCTGAGCGTACCCGCGCTTATGGGAACGATCATGTGTATGGGTGTGGCCACGGCAAACAGCATTCTGGTCGTGAGCTTCGCCACTGAGCAGATGGCGGAAGGAAAGGACCCGATCGCGGCGGCGTTGGAAGCAGGCTTCACGCGGTTCCGGCCCGTGTTGATGACCGCTTTAGCCATGATCATCGGCATGGTTCCTATGGCTTTGGGAATGGGCGACGGCGGCGAGCAAAATGCTCCGCTCGGTCGCGCGGTGATAGGCGGACTAGTTTTCGCAACCGTTTCCACGCTGTTCTTCGTCCCTACGCTTTTCAGCGTGATCCATGGATATTTGCAAAGACATCGCGAGGCGCACGAATAGCAATGGAAACCAACGTTGGTGAATATATGGCGCAAAACGAATTGAGAAGCGAATTCAAACAAGATGTTGGCAAGCTGGAGCTACTACCGCCAACTGCTAGTAACGATCAAGGCCGGCCCGCTCGGCGCCGAGGCTTGATCATTGCACTGGTCGTCGCGGCACTTGCTGCCGGAATCTTGATTTTCGGAATCCGGTCCCGCGTCAAAGCTGAAGCAAAGCTGCGCACCGTGACTCAGCAGATGGCGGTGCCTTCGGTCTCCGTCGTATTGCCGAAACAAACGGCACCGGCTCAGGAAGTCAATTTGCCGGGCAATATACAGCCGTTTATCGCATCTCCAATTTACGCTCGTACTGATGGTTATTTGAAAGCGTGGTATTTCGATATCGGTGCGCACGTGAAAAAAGGCCAGCTACTTGCGATCATCCAAACTCCGGAAGTGGATGAGCAGCTAGCGCAGGCGCGCAGCACCCTCGCAACAGCGCAAGCGAACCTGGAACTCGCGCAGATTACAAGGGACCGCTACCAGTCGCTGCTGACGAAGCATGCCGTCGCTCAGCAAGACGTGGACAATGCCGTCGGCGGTTACAGTGCGACCAAAGCAGTTGTCGATGCGGACATGGCGAACGTGCGTCATTACGAAGCGCTGGTGTCTTTCGAAAAGGTGTATGCGCCATTTGACGGAGTAATTACGGCCCGTAATACCGACATCGGCGATCTTATTAATTCCGGCAGCAGCACCGCGCCGAGGACCGATCTGTTCGACATGGTTCAGCCGGGCGTGCTGCGCGTGTATGTGAATGTTCCGGAAGAGTACTCGCGGGGTGTGAAGCCTGGACAGACAGGCGCCGACATCGTGCTGGCCGAGTTTCCCGACCAGAAATTCCCGGGCAACTTGGTGCGCACGGCCAATGCCATTAACGCGACCACGCGCACGCTTCTCGCCGAAATTGACGTCCAAAATCCCAAGGGAACACTGCTTTCCGGGTCATATGCAGAAGTGCACCTGAAAATCCCTGCCCAGACCTCCGCATTCCTGCTTCCAGTAAGTTCTCTGATTTTTCGGTCCGAGAAGCTTCAAGTCGGAGTAGTGAAAAATGGAAAGATCGCGATCACGGATGTCATTCCGGGCCACGATTTCGGAGCGGAGATAGAAATTGTGTCAGGCTTGAATGCAAAAGATCAGGTGGTTACGAACCCGCCTGACTCACTGGTGTCCGGTCAGCAAGTTAAGATCGTCAACACGACGCTTCCGGGAGATTCGAAGTGACGCACTCAGACAAGAAAGTAGAGCCGCTCGTTAGATGGCCGGCAAGGTGGTTGGCCCTTGTGGTTGCGATCGCAGTGCTTCAGTTTGCGGGTTGCGCGGTCGGGCCCAAATACAAAACGCCGGTGGCTCCGGCTCCTCCCGCCTATAAGGAGATGGGAAATTGGAAAACCGCGCAGCCGAGCGATCAAAAGCTGGGCGGAAACTGGTGGGAGATATTTCAGGATGCGCAGCTTAACGGGCTAGAACAGCAAATCAATGTTTCTAACCAGAATTTGAAGGCGGCCGCAGCTCAATATCAGGAGTCGCGGGCGGCGTTGCGCTATGTTCGTGCTGACTACTATCCGACTTTGACCGCTGCGCCTTCGGCTAGCCGTCAGAGGTATTCCGGCCATCGTCCGCCCCAGACCTCAATTTTTGATGGTCTGACCTTCAACGATTTTGTCGTGCCAATAGATTTGTCTTACCAAGTCAACGCGTGGGGGCGCGTCAGCAAGAATGTCGAGTCGTATCGAGAGCAAGCGCAAGCCAGCGCTGCCGATCTGGCAGTAATCAACTTGAGTTTGCACGGCACTTTAGCGGTCGACTATTTTGCAGCGCGAAGTTTAGATGCGGAAGAAAAGCTTTTGCAGGATACTGTCGCGCAGTACCAGCAAGCCTTCCAGTTGAATGAAGATCGCTATGAGGGAGGACTTGCTTCCGAAGTGGAAGTCGAGCAAGCGAGAACGATTCTCGAAACCACTCGTGCGCAAATGATCGACGTGGCAGTTGCGCGATCGCAATACGAACATGCAGTTGCAGTTTTGATTGGCAAGCCTCCGGCAGACTTCTCGCTTCCTCCATTACCGCTGACTACTCCACCGCCAGCGATCCCGGTTGGCATACCTTCGGAGTTGCTGGAAAGACGGCCTGACATTGCCGCTGCGGAACGACTGGTAGCATCTGCCAACGCTCAAGTCGGACTGGCGAAGACGGCTTATTATCCCTCGCTCAATATCCTGGGCTCGGGTGGATTCGAGAGTGGAAGCATCACCACATTGCTTCAAGGCCCCAGTGCGTTGTGGTCAATCGGGGCTTCCTCCGTGATGACGGTGTTCGATGTGGGACGGCGGCGCGCGCTCAATGACGAAGCGAAGGCGAACTACGATTCAACTGTGGCTTCTTACCGCGAGACGGTACTCACCGCGTTTCAGCAAGTCGAAGATAATCTGGCCGCATTGCGCATATTGGAGCAAGAAGCGGGAGTGCAGGCGGTAGCGGTGCAAGCCGCGCAACGGTCTCTCGATCTGTCTAATACTCGATACGAAGGCGGCGTCACCAGCTACCTCGAAGTAATCACCGCCCAGAACGCCGCGCTTACGGACGAAGTTACGGCAGTGAATATTCTCGGGCGCCGCATGGCGAATGCAGTGCTCTTGATCCAGGCGCTCGGCGGCGGATGGGACCGATCAAGTCTGCCGCAGCGACCCGAAAACCGTTTGCCAAGCGGTGGCTAAGGTAGCACGACTCGGACAACCACGGAGCTAGGAGTTCCTGGAACTCGACACAAAAGCCAATGACGTGCATGAGAGCACCAATGAACTCGTCACACACGCCATTTAGCAAAATATTGTCGGTCGTTATTTATGGAGTGCCAGAGGAAGTCATGCCCCCCATCCCGGTATGCGTCTTCGTTTGGGCCAGTCTGGTCAGTCTCGCCTCTTCCTGACTAGTCGGAATTGAGTACGTTCCCAGCTGTGTCTTCACTTCGCTCAGAAAGTGCGCACCGCCGATGTTCTGAAAATTCAGCCGCGCATCGTCTACTGGTTGATCATCGAACCCTGCGGGCAGCAATAACGCACTCTTGCCATTGCCGTAGATGATGAGCGCCGAGTTAGTCTCCGGTGACAACCTGCTTACACTATATTTACCGGCTGGTAGCATCGTACTTCCGGCAAAGAACTCAAACGGGACATTCACAACAATCTTGCCTTCTTCTTGAGCGTGCGCGACAACCGTGGCACCGACAAACGACATTAGTACTAAGGCACAAATGTAATACTTCTTCACAAAGTCTCCTTTTCACATCGTTACGGAGTGGCCCGAAGAGCTGTACTCCGTCTCAAGGCTTCACGTCGTGTTATCTATATAGACTGGATAAGCAGGGAAAAGCTTCCGTCCGCTTGTTAAGGGTTTGTCTCGGACTTGCAAAGAAGTGTGATGAGGGTCTGCGGAACCAGTCAAAGTGTAGGTATATGTCAACTGGCTGTCTTCTGGGTGTTGACCGCAAGTTCCGGCGGGTGACATGACCTTAAGATAGTCACGTCGTCCCGCCGGAACTTGGGATAGGGCGTCAAAAGACGAACTTCGCTTGCAGTTCGATGACGCGTGGGGAAGCGTCGGCTTGTAGACCCGAACCGTAGATCGTGGTCGGTTGGCTTACGGTGGAAGTGATTTGGCCGAACTGGCCGGTGTCGGAGATGTTTGTGACGGGAAATGCAAAGTTGGGGTGGTTGAAAAGATTGAAGAAGCGCGCGCCTACAGAGAAGTTTGCGCCTTCCCAGCGAGGAATCGCGAAGTTCTTTTCGACGTTAAAGTCGGTGTCGAAATAACCCGGCCCGCGGAATTGGTTGCGACGCTGATTTGAGAAGCCATTGGTCGGGTCCGAAAAGTTGGCTGCACTGTAGCACGGGTTGCCCAGCTGTGCGGCCGAGCCGCCGCAATTGACATTCGGATTTCCTATTACATTTGCCAATACGGCGGTAGCCGTCGCCGCAGCGGTACTGCCGAAATTGGTCTGCTGCAGAAGGCCGGTTGCATTATTGCTGAATATTGAGTAAGGGAAACCAGTATGCTTGAAGATGGTTCCAGAGAACGTCCAGCCCTTCATCAACGCGTCAGGGCCCCAGGAGGTGAGATGGCGGAGCGAGTTGCTCCACACGTAATTCATAACAAAGGAATGCCGAATATCGTAATCGGCATTGCCATAGTTGAGCCTGCGGATATTAAACGGATCCAAAGGCGTGACTACGTCAACATTGGTGATTGTGTTCACTCCAAAGGGATTCAAAGAGTTATTGGAAATTTCATCCAGGGCGTGGCTGTAAGTGTAGGAAGCCTGGAACTGAAAACCTCCGCTAACAGAGTGCGAAGCCGAAACCACAAGACCGTTGTAGTTGGAGTTACCCACGTTCTGGGTTTGTCCGACTACCCCGAATTCTCCATTCGGAACGGTGGTGGGAAGGCCTCCGAAACCGGTCGGACTGAAGGCGTTTAATGCCGGATTGGTGAGTTCCTCGTGCTCGCCGTGATTTCCCACATATTTGACGCTCACGACGGTGTGCCAGCCCAGGGAATGCTGCACTTCCAGGTCCCACTCATCGTAGCGTGGAACCTGCACCGCGGTGGGGTTGAAAAAGCTGAAGGGTGCAACCGCTCCGCCATTAGCGAAGTTCGTGCGGAAACCCGTATTAGCAGCAACGGCTTGTGAATTCAAGCTGCCAGCCGCGGCCGGCGCTAAGGCGCCATTGAAAATATTAAATGATGGATCATTTGGCGCGTTGGTAAGGATATCGTCAATGGCCCCCGTGGGAATCGCGTCGCTGAAGATGCCGATGCCGCCACGGACCACCGTATTCCTTGCCCCGAACGGCGACCACGCGAACCCGACCTTCGGCTCATAGACAACCGAGGTTACGGATGGAAATGCCGTGTGCAGGCCGGTCAGCAGCGCCTGGTTCACCGGCGCCGATGGGTTCAGGCTTTGGAACGATCCAGAGAAACTCTGGAAACAATTGGTCTGGCACACCGGATTCGAGAGGTGATCGAATCGCATGCTCAGAGTCAGCTTCAGATTGTTAGTAACCTTAACTTCGTCTGAGACGTACCATCCCAATTGATAAAGGGAAACAGGCACGTCCGTGTTCAGCGGAAAAGCTTGCTGGATCAAGTTTCCGAAACCGGTATTGCCCGGGGCGACTCCTCCAAATGCAAAATCATTAAGCGTGTTCACTTCGGTAAACGGAGTTACGAACGTAAAGTTGTGATCACTTACATCGTCGCGGCGGTAGTTGATTCCAAATCTGAAGTTGTGCTTCCCACGCGCCCAACTGAAATCATCTACTATTCCATACTGGGTCACGTTTCGTCCTTGCGAAAAAAAAGAACCGTCGTTATTCAGAGGGAACAGCGAACCGTCTGCGAATTGTAGTGACTCTGGAACGGCCTGGGCCGCTGCTGCCGGGTTCCCAAGATTGAACAGAGCGCTGTACCACTGCAAGGAAGCGACCAGATTATTCACTTTGTTGTTGCCGAATGTGTGGGTCTCGCTGACCTGAGTCTGCCATTCAGGTTGCGAGCTCTGAGCGTCGAAAGCAGGATTTATCGGATCGGTATAAGTGGCCTGCTGGCCGCTCTCATGCTGCGCCCGGACAAAAAGTTTGTCATTGTTTCCGATGTTTTGATCATATCGGCCCACGATCAGGTAATCGTTAGTAGCTTGAGATGTGCCGCCCTGTAGTTGCAGCACGCAGGGATTGGTCTTGCCAAATGCAGTACCAGCCAGAGTGGTCACGTTCGAGCAGCCGCCACCCGCCAATGTGTTTTGCGCACCGGCGGCTCCAGGAGTACCGTTCCATATCCCGAACAGATGGTTGTAAAAGGGAACCGAGGCGGGACTAACGCTGTTCAAGTTGGAAATCACTGCGTTCTCAAACTGCTGGGTAGGGACATTGACGGATAAAGCCGCCGGAATTAGAAGCCGAATGCCTTCGTAATCGACAAAGAAAAACGCCTTGTCTTTTTTAACCGGTCCTCCAACCGATGTCGCGTATTGATTGGCATTCACGAAAAGGCGTGGGTCTACTTCTTTGCCCTTGAGTCCGTTGGTTTGGTTTCGGAAGAAGTTATTCGAATTTAAGGCCCGACCGTTCCACCAATATTCCGCGTTGCCATGAAATGCGTTGGTGCCCGACTTGGAAACGTAATTAATGTTCGCCCCTGCCAGGCCGCCGTATTGGCCGCTGTAGCCATTGGTCACGACGCTGGTTTCCTCCACATCGTTAAGACCGAGACTCAAATTAGTAGCGCCGGTGTTATTGATGTTGAAATACGGATCATTGTCGTTGGCCCCGTCGTAGGTGAACACGTTTGAGTTCGAGGGCAAACCAAAAAACTCGTAGTTGCCGCCTCCAAAAGTAGCGCCGCCGGTAGTGTTCATCACCACGCCCGGGGCGGTAAGAGCGACTGCGCTCAGATCATTACCGGGATTGGGCAACACCGAGATTTGCTCTGCGTTGAAATTGGTTTCAAGATTGGCGTCTTCGGTTTGGACCCCGGCCGCCTCGCTACTGACTTCGACGGACTCTTGCTGCGACGAAATTGAAAGGGCCAAATTTGCGGTCACGCTAGAACCGAGCGCGACGGACAGCCTTTTAGTGGTGGTTTGAAAGCCCGACGCATTCGCCGATACCGAATAGTTTCCCGGCTTCACTAGAGGAAATCGGTAAACGCCCTCCGAGTTGCTAGTCGTGGACGTGGAGCCGCCAGTGTCAACATTATTTAAAATAACTTTCGCGTTCGAGATTGCGGCTCCCGCTGGATCCGTCACCACGCCAGAAATATCGGCGGTCGTTGATGTCTGTGCCTGTATATGTAGGGCTGGAGTAAAGACGAAGATTATGGCCAGCAATCCTGCTACAAGCCAATCACTGGCTAACTTTTTCCCTACTCTGCCAGATTGTCTCCACAGTGTCACCGCTCGATTGAACATCATCGTTGTTTTCCTCTTCGTGTAGATTGTTTGAAAGTTATCTGAAGAAGTGCATCTCGACATCCAAATCCAATTGTGACGAAGCTGCCCGCGGGAAAGATAAAGTTGGTGTCTGTGCGGGCAAGAAGTGGTCGGTATAAATTTTGGTAGAAGAGGGACCTGAAGTATGAATTTAGGAAGATATCGATGTGGCCTGAGTAGTAGCGCGAGAGCACAGATGGGGTGGTGAATGTTCAGGCAAGTCTATGCGCAGATACAACTAACAGCGCGAGGGTGGTCGCGAAATATCGGAAGGCAAAATAAGCTGTCTAGGCCAGGAACTGACTCTTCAGCGTCTTTCGAAGTATCGCGCGGTTCGCTCTTCGGAGAGGCAAACACTTTCCATTGTCCAACATTACAAACATGTTGCCTTTCGGCGGCAGAGAAAACTCAGTTACGTGGTCAAGATTGACGATGGCATTGCGATGCACTCGAAGAAAATGATGTGGATCCAGCAGGCTCTGGAAGTTTTTCATAGTCTGCCGAACCAGATGAGTCGCATTCCCCAGATGCAGCCGAATGTGATTTCCAAACGACTGCAGCCACAAGATATCTTTCACTCTTATCAAAACGATCTTTTCTCCGCTTTCGGCGGCGACGCGTTGCAAGAACTGAGTTCGCCCGGCGCGTTCCTCACGGTCGCTCGATCGCTCTGAGGCGGAGAGTTCAGTCCGAGCTCGAATGATCTTCGACTTGGCAGCGTCGACCGCGATGTGTAACTGTTCAACGCTTATAGGCTTGATCAGCAAATCGGCCGCTACCGAGGAAAATCGACTCGCGGAAGTGGCGTCGTACGTGGTGAAGATGGTTGCCGGAGGCGCCTTTACGCCCAACGTTTCCCAGTCCGACGCCCGGCTAGCCTCAGTTGTGTTTATGTCCAGTATCACCAGATCTGGATCACATTCATGAATAGTGGAAAGCAGTCGAGAATTGTCGACGCAGTGTACCTTTACGTCTGATTCGCCCTCTAGTATCGAACAAATGAGCCTGCGGCTTACGGTATCGGGTTCCGCGACCAGAACTCGAATAGGATCGCTCAAATTGCGCGAAAATAACTGACTCTCAACCCATGAATCTTGAGGAAGCGAACCCACTGTCTTGCTCCACTAGACGCTTCAGTTCCGCATCACGTCCATTTATTTAGACTGACGATATGAGAAAAAGTTTAAGCCTATTTGGTAAATAGTTCGTCGCCAAATTGTCAAACTTAAAGCCACAGTTTTTACAGAACATTACAGTCGGGCACGCCACAACGCATGGGCAATTCCGACGTACACATTTTGAACATCGGTCATAGCGACGCCGCAGCACGCGCGACGTTGAGCGGCGGCTGCCACATGTTTGGCGGGGACGCTTCTTGGGCCTGTTCCTGAACTCTGCAACTCACTTCGCTTCTGAAATAGGTGCTGAGCCGTTCGCGAAGCTGTAACCTGGCGCGCAGCGACCGCGTTTTGACCGCCGGCAAACTCAACCCGAGCGCCACAGCGGTTTCACGCAAGGAGTGCCCTTCCACGTCGTGCAGGATGAAGACCACCCGCAACGTCGGCCGCAGCTCCTGCAAGGCATTGGTAAGCAATTCTCTTAATTCTGAGCTCTTGTACAGCTCTTCAGGATTTGGCCGCCAGTCTGAGAAATCGATCGGAAGTCTGCCTTCTTCCTCAGCGTTTATCGGGAATTCGGCTGCGTAACGCTGTTTTGTGTGTTGCTTCCGCAGCCCCATAAGAGACTGGTTCACTACGATACGAAATAGCCAAGTTGAGAATTTAGAGTCCCCGCGGAAATCGCCAAGTTTCTTAAAGGCTTTGAGAAACGTTTCCTGGACGACGTCCTGCGCGTCTTCAAAGTCATGAACAATGTGTTGGGCGATTCGAAGAAGCTTGCGGTTGTAACGGCTTACAAGCTCGTTGAAGGCGGCAATATCTCCAGCCTTGCTGGCTGCAACAAGGTCCTCGTCCTCAGTTGCCGGGCTTGAAGTGACGGCTTGCGCTGAATCTCGGCTCATTTGGTTTGCTCCGGAACAAATATGTCGGTCATCGTTCGTACTACTGATGAAACCGGAATAGCCCCCTCTTTATTCCAGAATCTGTTATTACGGAACGAACTTGTAACCCACGCCGTGGGTGGTCAAGAAGTGTGCGGGGTTCGACGGATTGCCTTCCAATTTCTGTCGCAGCTTCAGGATGTGATTATCAACGGTTCGGGTGCAGGGATAGGAGTGGTAGCCCCACACCTGATTGAGAAGCTCGTCTCGGGCGATCACCCGGCGCGCATTCTTTATCATGTAATCCAGGGTCTTAAATTCTTTGTTAGTCAGCTCCACAGTTTCACCGTCACGAGTTACTTCCATGCTGATGAAATCAACCATTACCCCGTCAAAAGCGTAGAACGTTTTCGGCCTAGGCGGGATGGTTCGCCGGAGTACTGCGCGCAGACGGGCAAGGAGTTCTCTGGGGCTGAACGGAATGGTCAAATAATCGTCCGCGCCTAGTTCCAGAGAACGGATCTTTTCCTCCATGTCCGGGTTGGCGCTTATAACCACAAGGGGCGGGCCTAGTTGTGATGCCGCAATTTGGCGGAACAGATCGCAATGTGCGGCTCCTGCCTTGCCAAGGTCGAGGATCAAGGCAGAAGCTGTTTCTAGGTGTTGCGCGTCAAAACCGCGGAAGCCATCCGGCAAAATATCGACCTCATACCCCTCCGATGAGAAAAGGTGTTGCAGCACTTTCCTCAGAGCGGCATCGTCCTCGATGACCAAAATGCGCTTTGTCGGTTCCAGCCTCGGGCAAATCGCCGGCCTGCTAACGCTTCCTTCCAGGACTGCTGTCGCCATAATATTTACCCTCCATAAAAGGGCATGCCTGTTTTAGAGCGATTGAATTTCCTAGGTTGAGTCATCCCAATTCACGCCTTCCCTGCTTTCGGTGCGACAAAAATATTGCCGCCTTCGCTTGCGCCGCGCGACATCGATTCGCGAACCGCCTTCCTGGCCCTCGCCAGGCGCGACATTACTGTTCCGATCGGGATCGACAGAATCTGCGATATTTCGCGGTATGAAGCGTCTTCTACATCGCAAAGCAAAATGACCTCTCGAAAAGCGACAGGCAGTTGCTCGATCGCGCTTCGAACCGTATCCGAGCGAGATCGATCGACCAGCCTCGATTCGGCGCTGTCCGAATTCACCGGCAACAACGGCAGCGCTTCCTCCGAATCGAGGGGGACCATCCTGGCGCGTTTTGCCTCTGAACACGAGTTGAGGAAAGTGTTCTTCAGGATTTGAAACATCCACGCCCGAAAATTGGTGCCGGACTGAAAGGATGAAAACCCACGCAAGGCCTTCAAATAAGTCTCCTGCACCAGGTCCTCGGCATCGTCGCGATTTTGCGATAGCCAGTATGCAAAGTTGTAAGCGGAATCGAGTAGGGGGAGGGCCAGATGCTCGAACTTGGACGACGTATCAGTTGGGAACGAAGTCCCCTTTGGGAAGGTCGTTCGCCGATTGAATCCAGTGTGCCCCATGTGCACTCCCGAGACGTCGCGGCCGGCATCAAGTTTTTTAGTGTTCGGCTCGCATGGGCAATCTGACACCCGCCAAACCAGGCGTCAATAAACTGAAGCTTTTTTCGGAGTAGCTGCTACCTTTCCAGCTAATCCGCTGAATCGGCGTGTTTTACCTAAAAACATATACTCGCTTTTAGGGGCGGCGGTAAGTGCTAGACTTCGTGGAACACAAGTGGTGACATGGATCCCGCCCGGCAAAGATCTTTCGTACGCTTCGGGACTTACGAGATCTCTCTCCATTCGGGAGAGATACGCAAATCAGGGGTGCGGATCAGGGTTCAGCAGCAGCCGATGAAGGTCCTGGAAATCCTGTTGGAGCGTCCGGGAGAGGTGGTAAGCCGAGAGGACCTGCGCAATCGGGTGTGGCCCAATGACACCTTTGGCGATTTCGATCAGGCCGTTAATATCGCGATCGCCAAGCTTCGCAGCGCTCTAGGCGACTCGGCCGACAACCCACGCTTCATCGAGACCCTTCCCAAACGTGGGTACCGTTTTATCGCGGAAGTAAGAACAGTCGATACCGGGCCCCCGGAGAAGACTCCAGAATCGTCGGTCACCGATCTGCGTGAGACCAAGCTTGAGCAGCAGCCTCGAGCCACTCAACTTTCCCGTCGGACCAAATGGCGCTTACGTCCAGCGTATTGGGTCATTCTCGCATCGGTGGTCATCCTTGCTTCAGTTCTCGTAGTCTGGTTCTATCGCACGCCAACGGTTCGGCCCGCGCAGATCCGATCTATTGCGGTGCTTCCGCTTGAAAATCTTTCGGGTGATAGTTCGCAGGATTATTTTGCCGACGGCATGACCGACCAGTTGATCACCGACTTGGCGCAGATAAGTGCTTTGCGAGTGATCTCCCGCACATCAGTGATGGTCTACAAAGGAGCGCGCAAGCCTCTGCCCGAAATTGCACGAGAGCTAAACGTGGATGCGGTAATAGAAGGCACGGTACTCAGGTCTGGCGATCGGGTTCGAATAACGGCCCAGTTGATTCAGGCGACTGCCGACAAGAACTTGTGGGCAGAGACCTATGAGGGAAATGTCCGCGACACTCTGGTTGTTCAAACGAAAGTGGCTCAGGCCATTGCGGAAAAGATTCGAATCCAGTTGACTCCGCAAGAGCAAGCGGGATTAAGACATCTAAAAGAAGTAGAACCCGACGCCTACGAGAACTACCTCAAGGGTAGATATTTTTGGAACAAACGAACCACGGATGGATTGCGGAAGGCGATCCAGTATTTCACTCAAGCAATCGCCCAGGACCGAACCTACGCGCCCGCGTATAGCGGGCTCGCCGATTCCTACGCTTTAGCGGGAGATTGGCAATATGGAGTAATGACCACCAAGGAAGCGCTGCCCAAAGCGATAGCGGCTGCGAAGAAGGCGATCGAACTGGACGACAATCTGAGCGAAGCGCACACCTCTCTTGCGTTCTGTCTCGAAGGCTTCAATTGGGATTGGCAGACTGCCGACAAAGAGTTCCGCCGAGCCATTGAACTGAATCCAGGCTATGCGACGGCGCACCATTGGTATTCATGGCATTTGGCGTTGTTGGGAAGAAACGACGAAGCCATTGCCGAAATGAGAAAGGCGCAGAATTTAGATCCGCTCTCTCTCATCATTAACGCAGACTTGGCCGAGCTTCTTCTGATTGCGCATTTTCCCGATGATGCAATACAACAGAGCCGCAAGACTATTGAAATGGATTCTAGTTTTGCTTTGGCGCATAACCAATTGGCCCAGGCCTACCTGGAAAAGCATATGGTCGATGACGCAATCGCCGAGTTGCAGAAGGCAATCCCGCTCTCCGGAAACAGCGCGACGTGCATTGCCAATTTGGCTCGTGCCTACGCGGCGATAGGGAAGAATGCCGAAGCGACAGAACTGCTGAACGACCTGAAGAGTCGTTCAGCGCGTGGTTCTCCGTTTGCCGCAGAACTGGCGGTCGTGTACGCCGCTCTCGGCAACAAAGACCAGGCGATGGCCTGGCTTGAAAAAGGTTATGAGGACCGATTCAACCCTGGGGTGCTCTTACGTCCCGGTTTTGATCCACTAAGATCAGATCCGCGTTTCAAAGACCTGGTGCGCCGTATTGGGCTGCCGCGGTAAGGAATTGTTTCCTTATGTTCGGAAAATTACCGCTCTGTTGTGGCCGCGGAGCCAGCTAGGCCGCCAAAACAACTGTTCCCACGGCATGACTGACACAAGGCAGCACATAGCCAGCATCTTTCTGCTCAATCGTCAGCCCGATTTCAACGTCCATTTGGACAGTGCCGCTTAGAACTCGCGTCGCGCACGTGCCGCATTGCCCTTGACGGCAGCCATACGGAATCTGCACGTCATTGCGCTCTGCCGCATCGAGTAGGGTACTCTGAGCAGAAACCTGGCAAACCTTCTGCGATTTAAGGAACACTGCGGTTTCTGACTGGAGGGCTTCTACCGAACGAGGCTCCGAAAGCCGTTGGCCTTCCCCGAAACTTTCCTGAAGTATCCGCTCCTGGTTTACACCGAGAGTCATCAAAATTTGTCTCGCGTTTTCCATGAAGCCTTTGGGGCCGCAAAGAAAGAAAGTGGATGAGTCAAAGTCGGTGATTTGTTGGCGGATAAATTCCGCGGCCAGGCGGCCGCTTTGTCCCGTCCAAGTGGGGCCCGGTTGCGACAGGCAGACCTCATAGTTGAAGTTCGGGACAGCATTTTCAAGTCTCACCAGTTCGTCTTGAAAAATGATGTCGTTGCTGGTGCGCACGCAATACAGAAGCGTCACCGGATTCGACAACTTGAGATCGTCGATGTAGCGCAGCATCGAGATCATGGGAGTGATTCCGCTTCCCGCCGCAATGAGGACTATGCTTTTGTGAAGCGTCTCGTCAAAGTAGAAGCGACCGTACGGTCCGCGCGCTTCAACTCTTAGACCCGGCCTAGCCCGTTCATTGAGGAAGACAGAGGCACATCCCTTTTCCGCGCGCTTGGGAGTGATCTCCACATACTCACCGCGGCTCGGTGAGGAGCAAATTGTGTAAGACCGCACTATCCGTTGGCCATCAATCATCCATTGGAAGCTCAAAAACTGCCCCGGCTTGGCGCGAAACCGTCGCTCTTTTGGGATGTGGAAGCGTAGCGTCTTCGCATCATGGGTTTGCGGCTCAATCTGTGCCAATACAAGATTCATGGGGGTGCTCGCAGGCTCGCGGTCAGTTAGTGGGCTTGATTGCGCGGGAATGCGCGGAACGTCTGACGACTCTGCGGAAGGACGCGTTCGCTTGCTCTTCTTAAATACCAGGCCGAACTGGACCAGGCACACTGAAACAATTAACCCATTTGCGATTCTGGACCAGAAGCTACCCGGGTTCGCCGAACGAAGAACTTCTGACAGTGTAGGGAGTGCAACAATCACGAACGAAATTACAAAAATCGCTGTGCCCAGAGCCTTCAGTACCGACTGACTCTGCCGATAGCGGCGCACCATCAGGATCTTTAGTAGAAGTAGTGGCACCAAGGATAGTACAAGCACAATGTGCAGGACCAGGTGCGTGGGCAGATGACCTGTTATTCCCACGCCCGCAAGCCTCTGACTCATGGCGTACACCATCAGGCAGAACAGGATCATGAACAGGTACCCACCCGCGCGGTGGATGGTGACTAAGCGAGTTTTCGCGCTTCCGCTGCGTGAGGGGTGGGAAGACTCCAGCATGACCACCACATTGCAGGCAGCGAGTGAGACGAAAACAACCCCGGCCGCGATACCTGAAATATTCGACATAGGTTATCCAGTGTCCTGTTCGCCAGACATTTCATCTATCGGCTCTGCACTGAGTGGACCAACTTCAGGTTTCGGTGGAGTGTGAACACGCGACCGCGTTTTGGTTCATTCCTCTACTACTAGTGTTCCTTTCATGCCTCTATGCCCGAGTCCGCAAACATTCGAGCAGCGAAATTGAAAGGTGCCAGACTTGTCAGCGGTGAATTCGACAGTTGCGGTCGTGCCTTTTCGGACCTTCTCGTTGATGTCGAACTCGTCCAGCTTGAATCCATGGTCGTGGTCCAAGGCTGCCATAATCAGCCTGACCCTTTCTCCCTTTTTGACGTGCAGCGAGCCAGGAGTAAATTCGTATTTCCTGAGCGTCACCTGAATTTCATGCACATCCTTCGTAGATGGTCCGGCATCTTTGTCTGCCCGGGCGACCGTGGTCGGCAGTGCTATCGGCAACAGCGTGAATCCTATTAATAAGATCTTCAGCTTATTCAAGTTGAGCTCCTCTGCACAAAATCGCGCCGTTCAGTGGAGATAACTGACGGTTTGATTTTTTTATTCCCGAAAAGCAAAAGGTGGATCGCGTAGTTGGCGCATTTTGTCAAACCAGCGGATGGTTTCCCGCTTTGTATTTTTCATTTCAAAACTCATACACAAATCCTGCTGGTCTTCCAAATGTTGTAGCTCCTAACTTCCGCGATCTGTTGGGCTGAGTTCGTACCACGCTGCAGCGGGTTTATCCCACAATTGTTGGCGTTCCAGGTGCTTTTAGAAAGCAAACACTCTAGGAGACCACCGTGAACTTCGCTCTCGTAACGACCGTCGTTAGTCTGAAGAACCAGAAACTCGCACAGAACGCCATTGCGCTCATCCGCAAATATCTCGTGCTGCTCTCCGCTCTTCTTTGCGCGATCATGCTCGCCAGCAGTGCAACAAACGCACAGCTGACAACCGCGGACATTATCGGAACTGTTTTTGACAGCAGCGGGGCGGTACTACCCAATGCGAAGGTAATTCTCACGAACCAGAGAACGCACGAGATTCGGAACGCGCAAAGCGGCACGGGCGGCGAATATTCTTTCGCGTTCCTGCTGCCAGGAAGTTACTCCCTGAGAGTGGAAGCGCAGGGTTTTACAACGTTCACATCTACTGTGGAGATTTCGGCCGGCGACCGCGCGAGGGTGGACGTGCCGCTAAAGGTGGGCCAGACCTCGGAAAGTGTGGAGGTGGTATCGCAGAGTCCGTTGCTCCAAACTGAGACTTCCACGGTCGAAAATACTGTTCCCGAGCAGCATGTGGAGAGTCTGCCGCTGACGACCCGCAATCTGACGGAGTTGGTGACGTTTGTGCCAGGAGCGAACGAAGGCGCCAGCATTGATGGACTCAACAGCGGCCAGCGCCCCGACGATCGGCGCCAAACCAGCTCTTTTTCGGTCAACGGGCAGGACGTTGAGCTTAACAATGAAATGATCGACGGCACCGACAACAACGAACGCATCATCGGAACTATTGGCGTTAAGCCTTCAATCGACGCGATCCAGGAAGTGAACGTCGAGACCAATGATTACACCGCCGAGAGTGGGAGAACGCCGGGCGGCCTGGTCAGTGTGATTACAAAGAGTGGGAGCAATGCCTTTCACGGTTCACTCTTCGAGTTCCTTCAAAACGACGCTTTCAACGCCAGAAACCCGTTTGACCCGTCGCCAAAATTTAAGCAATCAGAGTTTCGGCAGAATGATTTCGGCGGCAGCGTCGGTGGGCCCATTATTAAGGATAGAACGTTCTTCTTTTTCGGCTACGAGGGTTTCCGCCAAGTTGCAGGCGTCCAAAATCCACTAACCAGCACTGTCCCGACCGCGGCAGAGCAGGCTTTGGGGCCGGCAGGAATCGTGGCAGCAGATCCAGCGACGGCCGGACTGGCGGTGAACCCGATTGCTGCCAACTTATTTAAGTTGTACCCGCTCCCCAACACGGGGGCGCCTGGACAAACGACCAATAACTTCGTTTTCGATCCGAACAAAACCCAGTTCAGCACTACTTTCGACGGGCGTGTCGATCATCGGTTCACCAACAATGATCTTTTTTACGGACGCTTTACTTCGAACAATGTCAGCTCGCTTATTCCTACGAATTTGCCCAATGTCACGATCAATGGGGTGAGCATCAATCCGGGGAACGGCCAGTTTGGCTTTGCCGGACCGGCGAAAGACAATGCCTATAACGGCCAACTCAACTACACCCATATTTTTAACACCAACCTCTTGCTCGAACTAAAAGCTGCATACACCCGGATCAATAATGTTTCAAACTCTCCGAACTCCGGCACCAACGCCGCCACAGCGGTCGGGTTTCCCAAGGACATTAATTACGGCCCGCTGGCAAGCTCGGGTCTGCCGCTGATCAACATCGCTGGATTTGCGCCGCTTGGCGACAGCAACTTTGTTCCAATCGTCGATATCAGCAATACCTTCGAATACAACGGAGCTGTGAGCTATACCAAGGGCACACACAGCTTCAAGTTTGGAGCGGCACTCATTCGCCGCCAGGCCCAGAATCAACAAAGCAATAATGGTGTCGGCAACATTAATTTTGGGCTGCCCGAGGATGGTGGGTCCGCATCACTCAACAATCTAGCCACGTTCCTGACTGGTGCATTTACAGGGGAGGGTCGGAACACTGACTTATTCACTCCAAACTATCGCTCCTGGGAGCCTGGCTTCTATGCTCAAGACAGCTGGAAGGCAAGACCGTGGCTGACAATCAACTATGGCCTTCGTTACGACATCTACACTCCATTCACCGAGGCCGATGGTCGCATCTCTAACTTTGATCCGGCAACCAACAAGCTGCTTGTTCCGGCGCACGAGCTCGCGGCTCTGACTGCGCAAGGAGTGAACACTACTGGAATCGTAGCCTCGTCCAATACTGCTGGGCTGAACACTACCTATTCCAATTTCGAACCCCGAGTAGGCTTTGCCGCTACCCTCCGGCATCAGATGGTGCTTCGTGGCGGGTTCGGTATTGCCGACTTCCCAGGGAACTACACCTCGAACGCGTCCTTCAAGAATGCACCGTTCAACGGGATCTACGCGCCAAACGTCAACGGTCAAGCGTGCCAATCCACGCTGGCTACACAGATTGAGACCAACACGACAGGGTCTTCCACTCTGCCAAGCTGCCAAACGGGCTTAGGGCAAACCACGGCTTTGGCGCAAGGCATTCCGATCCCGGTTCCCCAGGCGTTAAACAGTCCAAGCTTGTCGCTTCCGGACAACGTAGCGCTGAATTTCAGAACATCGTATGTAGAGCAGTTCAATCTTCTCCTGGAGAAGCAGTTTGGACAGAATGTCATTACTGTCGGATACGTAGGGTCCGTCGGACGCCACTTGCCGATAGTGCTCAATGACATCAACGTTCCCAATCCGCTGACAGCGCCTGCATCCCTGCGTGGTCCTGACGGCCGTTTTGATGTCCGTCCAACCGCCAATATCCTTCCTGGTCTCGGTGGTGTCGGTGAATACGAGAGTGCAGGAAGCTCGAGCTACCACAGTTTGCAAGTGTCGTTCCAGCGGCGCTATAGCAATGGGCTCACGGTCTCGGCCAACTATACCTACTCTCATTCGATCGACGATGCCACAACCCTAAGCTATGAAGGCCAGGAAGGTTTTGGAAATGCGGACCCCTTCGCCATCCATCGATTCGAAACCGGCAATAGCGATCTCGACCTTCGCCATCGATTCCTGGGTAGCGCGACCTACGAGTTGCCGTTCGGAAAGAATTTCAATGGAGCGAAGAAAATCGCGCTCGCCGGGTGGCAAGCTAATAGCATTCTGGTTTGGAATTCCGGGAGCCCGTACAGCATAACCGACAATTTCACCGCCTTCGGCAACTCTGTCTTCAATGGCATCGGTGGCGGCCCAACCCGTCCAGATCAAATTGCGCCGGCTACACTCGCCAATCCTGGAATCAACGAGGCGTTCAACATCAACGCATTCGTCATTCCAAAGCTCGGCACGATCGGAAACACACGGCGCAACAGCCTGTATGGGCCGGACTTCCGGCATTTCGATTTGTCCGTCTTCAAGGATTTCACGCTGACGGAACGCATCAAACTACAATTCCGAGCGGAGTCATTCAATCTGACGAATACACCGAACTACTTCGTAGGCAACGACCAAAATCAGGCTCCGACAACCAACGCGGTCCAAGGCTCGGGATTCGGCAAGATCATCATCACCAACCCGAACTACACGCCACGTCAACTGCAGTTCGCGCTAAAGCTGCTGTTTTAGAAACCAGGAAGGAAACCGTTACAGTTATCGTTTGATCGCAGTAGATCACATCGACGGAGTGAGCAGATTACCAGCTAATGCGGGGTAACTGAAATTATCCTGAAGGCGCAACTCAGCAGTCTCTTCGAAGTCGGACTGCTAATTGCGCCGCGGGAGGAAAACACGGGACAAACTCATCGCGTTTGCGGAACAGTACGCTCACTCCAGTCCGCTGGTGGTGGCAATTATCGCGGAATCCTGGCATTCTTATGTGCTTCTATGCAAGATTCGCGAATTTTCTCTGCAGTCCAGAGTGGATGGCGGAGAGAGAGGGATTCGAACCCTCGATACAGGTGTTAGCCCGTATAACGGTTTAGCAAACCGCCGCCTTCAGCCACTCGGCCATCTCTCCAGCTTAGAATCGACAACATACAAAAGACCGATTGTGCATTCGCAAAGATTTATTGCGCATCGGACGCACATACGACCCGCGTCTCACCATGAACATTGCCGAGATTCCGCGACGCAATCGGGCACGGCGCAAACAGGTCAGGGAAATCATCGGGACTAGCACCGACTTCTTTGGTCGATATTATACCAGCGACACCTGCGACAGACGCCGAAAACCTAAAGCTGTAAACTCGCTGGCTAGAGCGACATCTATCGCTCCTTCCCGACGAGAAGCGTTGACTCGGGCATCTGGCATTTACCACTGATTTTCGACGGGTCCTCGGAGAAGCAGTGTATCGGAATTTGGGCAATCGCGAGTTGAAGAGCATATTCCCGGGCTTCGAAAGTCGAACTGAGAACTTCCTCAATCTGATGGGATAGTGCCAACGCAGCGTCGCCAAAGTATCTGGTTGCCAAGCTCCATCAATCCCAGCGACAATTTCTTTGTGTCCTCTGCTGTTAACTCGGCAACAACTTCGCCCGGGTCAAGGCGAGTGAAGTTTTCGCAGATTCTCACTGCCCCTAATCAACTCACTCTGGTGCGCATGGCGTTTCTGCCGTTCGTGGTCATAAAGCTGGTTGAGGGCCACTACCGCGGGGCGCTCATCTTATTTCTGTTCGCTGGCTTAAGCGACGGACTGGACGGCCTCCTGGCGCGCACGCTTCATCAGCAGACTTTGCTTGGGCAATATCTCGATCCAATTGCCGACAAGATGCTGCTCAGCACCGTGTTTCTGGTGCTCTCGATCGTTCACCAGATTCCGTGGAAGTTCACGGTCGTGGTATTCAGCCGTGACATCTGCATCCTTGTAGTCAGCGCAGTACTCTACACGATCGCTGGATTGCGCGATTTTCGTCCCAGCATTTTCGGAAAAGCCAATACCTTTGCTCAAGTTGCGGCGGTAATTTTCGTGATGCTGCGGCAAGTCGATCATGCTAACTGGGTCGCTGTGTTTCGCATTGGTTTTCTGCGCGCGACATTTTTCCTGACGATTATTTCCGCGCTGCACTACGTGTATCTGGTCGGACGCCGTATGCACACAGTAGATCAGCGAGTGGCAGCAACCGAGTAGGTGGGACTGTCCTTCTTACAGCTCAGCCCTTAAGGGGAGCACATCTTTGTGAGGGCGGAAGGCCTGGATGCGAAAGTGCAATGCGCGTGTTCAAAGGTTTGATTTCGCAGCCGGCTGCGAAGTATTGCTTGCATCGCGATGCTGAGAGTGATCGATTTGTGGACGGGCCTTATGCCCTTCCCTTTCATCCAGGACGCGGGTCAGCGCCCGAATAATCTCCATCAGCTTATTGGGATCTTTCTCTTGCGCGGCCTCTTCGGCCAGAACCCGGCATTCTTCGTCTTGCGGCATATGATCCGTTCTCGGGTTTTCCGGCATGCACTTTCGCTCCATCTGATATCTCCAGTTCACGCTCGATTCCTGCAATACATGAAACTGGTTACGCTGTAGGGCTCGGTCTTGGTCGCCGGAGTTTCAACAACCACGTTCGGACTTTTAATTTCCTTCTCGTCCGACTCTTCTTCCTCGGCGATCTTCTTCACTATTTCAATCGGGATCTGCTCGAAATGTGTTTTTACTTTGCGCATGATTGCGACCTGCCCTTCTTCATCCTTCTAGACACTAGCAGGGCCGAATTCATACGGGTGGAATCTTTTAAAAATCGCCCATTTCTTTAATTCGCGTAAGTGGCTCAATTTAAGAGACTTGTTGGCGCGTTCCAGAGAACAGCCCGCCTTAGCCTGCTTGACACGTAAGGTCAGTTATTTTTTACTTGACTATGCGTGTTATTTAGTGTAACGTTAGCTTAACGAGTTGATACTCACCGAAGGAGGGGATATGGGCTCGCAAAAGAAAATCGCAATGAACTTCAAGACTACGTTGCAAACCGATGTTCCGCAGGGGCGAAATGGGAAGCATAAGGGACTGGTCACCAAGATTCTCTCCGACCTCGATCAAGTGCAGGCTGGCATTGCATTGAAAATTCCATTGGCTGATCTGGAGGATGGGAAGGAAAACGTTCGCTCAGCCCTGAACCGCGCAACGCGAAAAGCAGGACGCCCGATTGCGACTGCGACGGACGCCAAATTCTTGTATATCTGGAATGAAACGCGAGAGCGTAACCTGGGTTGAGTCGGCCCTTGCGTTTCTGCATAGCAAGTCCCGGCAGTGGGTCAGTTTGACCCACTGCTCCGAATCTCACCTCTGTTGACCCATTTTCTTCTGTCCCCCTAGAATTGAAGTTCTTTTCACCCCATGGCCTTTCGCCTGTTCAATACTCTTTCCGGCAAGATTGAGGAGTTCCGTCCGCTTGTGGACAACCAAGTCCGCATGTACGCCTGCGGGCCGACGGTGTACGACTATGGGCACATCGGCAACTTCCGCACCTTTATTGCGGTCGACATCTTGCGCCGATTCCTGCGCCAAAGCGGATATAACGTACGCCACGTAATGAACATCACAGACGTGGACGACAAAATTATCCGCAATTCTGTGCAGGCCGGCATCCCGCTGAAGGAATTCACGGCCAAGTATGAGAACGCATTTCTTGAAGACGCAGGCGCCTTGAACATTGAGCAGCCGGAATTAGTGCACGCCACCGATCACATTCCCGAGATGGCCGACTTCATCGCGAAACTGGCTGAGAAGGGCTTCGCCTATCGTACCGATGACGGCTCTTATTATTTTCGCATCGCAAAATTTCCCGAGTACGGCAAGCTTTCCAAGAAAGACTTTGCGGGGATGGAGGACGGAGCGCGCGTCGACGTTGACGAATACGAGAAAGACAGCGCACGTGATTTCGCTCTCTGGAAAGCGCCGAAGCCTGGCGAGACTTCGTGGGAAAGCAAAATAGGGCCCGGACGTCCGGGCTGGCACATCGAGTGTTCGGTCATGTCGATGGAGGAGTTAGGGGATAGTTTCGATCTTCACGCCGGCGGCGAGGACTTGATTTTCCCGCATCACGAAAACGAAATCGCCCAGTCGGAGTCGGCCACCGGTAAGCCTTTTGTGCGGTTCTGGTTCCATGCGCGCTTCCTTCTCGTCGAAGGCGAAAAGATGTCAAAAAGCCTGGGGAACTTTTTTACCTTACGAGATTTGGTTTTGAAAGGCCATAAGCCGTCGTCGATTCGATATTTGCTGACCTCGGTTCCCTATCGGCATCAACTCAATTTCACATTTGGCGGATTGCAGCAGGCAGCAGCTTCCGTCGAACGTCTGCGCAATTTCCGTTTGCGATTGCAAACGACAAATTTCGCTGCCGGATCGAACCTGAGCCTGGCAACATTGGCGAACGAGACTTCCGGCCGCGTGCGTGAAGCTCTCAGCGAAGACTTGAACACGGCGCAGGCACAGGCCGCGATTTTCGATATGGTGCGAGTCGCTAACGCGGCAATCGATTCCGGAGAAATGAAGCAGGATGACGCACCGCCTCTGCTTTCGGCGATTGATCAGTTTGACGAAATTTTCGCCGTACTGAAAGATGACGACGCCGGCAAGATGCAATGCGTTGTGGACTGGGCCAAATCTGAGGGCCGCGAAAAGGACATCAGCTCGGAGTTACTTGATGCTTTACGTTCCAACGCGTTGTCGGACGACCAGGTGAATCAGAAAATCGAGCAGATGAATGCGGCACGCACCGCCAAGGATTTCGCGACGTCTGATGCGATCCGAGCAGAACTCACCGCAAATGGAATTCTCATTGAGCAAACGAAAGAAGGGGTGCGGTGGCGGCGAAAATGATTTGCTGGTCGGCCTTCCAGAGGCGACCTGTGGAAAACTTTTGTCAAGCCCCCTGCAGGGCCTGATTCTTTGTAAGCTGAACAAAGCAATCCAAAAATAATTCTGCGAAACATGGCACAATCACCCCATTGGAATTGCTATTCTGAAAATAGATATTTGAAAGCGGCGCCCTAAGCGGGCGCTTTCTTATTTCCGAATCCCACGGCCACGTCTGTCTGGAATGCTAAAATCAAAATTTCCCATGGAATCTCTTGCTGCAGCTCTTGAGAAGGTTGTCGCCAGCAGTTTGCGGCGTGCCCCCGACGGCCCGATTCTCGCCTGGCCGCTGGCTTGTGGGTCCGCCGTCGCTGGGCGGACTCGTGCTGTAAGTTTTCGAGCGGGGGTCTTGTGGGTCGAAGTACCGGATGCCGGTTGGCGCGCGGAGCTGCGGCACTTAGGTGGGCGGTACCTGTTTGCAGTGAACCGTTACTCGCCGGCCGTTGTCAGCCGTATTGAATTTGTGCTTCCGGGGCACGAATTCAAAATTGAAAAAGAGAGCGGACGTGAGAAGTAAGAATGCAGAAGTTAAAATGCTGACCATTATCACTTTTGCATTCTAACTTCTGATTTTTGACTGCGAATGAATGTCACCGAAAAAGACGTCGCTTACGTAGCCGACCTCGCCAATCTGGAATTGAGCCCGGACGAGCGCAGCCGCATGGTTCGCGACCTGAACTCGATTCTCGGCCATGTGGATTCGCTGAACGCACTGGATACTAAAGATGTTCCGCCGATGGCGCAGGTCTCCGACCGATACGGCGTGGACGAGTCCAAAAAAGGGAGCGCGCGGTTTGCCTATACCTATCGCGATGATGTGAAGGAAGGTTTGCGCAAATCGTTCCCAACTGAAGTGGCGTTAGCCAACGCGCCGGATTCCGACGAAACTTTTTTCAAAGTGCCAAAAGTGATTGAGAGATAAATGCAGAAGTCAGAAGTTAGAATGCAGAATTTTTAGGTCGATTGGCTCTGATTTTACTTCTGCATTCTGCATTCTCACTTCTGACTTCGTTCTGACATGGATCTAACCGGCCTCACCATCGACTCCGCCCGTGCCGCCATAGCCGAGCACAAGACTAGCGCCCTCGCGCTGGCAGAGGCATTCTACGCAAAAATCGCGTCGGACGATCCGAAGATCGACGCTTACTTGATTCTTTCGAAAGAGCGCGGACTGGAGAAAGCGTCAGAAATTGACAGGCTGGCAAACAAAGGCGCCAACTTGCCGCCGCTCGCTGGCGTACCAGTGGGAATCAAAGACGTTCTGATCACCAAAGGAGTCCGCACCACCGCGGGCTCGAAAATACTCGGCAACTTTGTTCCGCCATACGACTGCACGGCCGTCGCACGCCTCGAAGCTGCAGGTGCTGTGGTTCTTGGCAAGCTCAATTGCGACGAGTTTGCAATGGGATCGTCGAACGAGAACTCCGCATTCAAGCCGGTGCACAATCCACGCGATTTGAGCCGCGTTCCCGGCGGATCGTCAGGAGGCTCGGCAGCAGCAGTTGCGGCAGACATGGCGGTCGCAGCGCTAGGCTCCGACACAGGCGGTTCGATCCGGCAGCCAGCATCGTTTTGCGGGGTTGTAGGTCTAAAGCCGACTTACGGCCGGGTATCACGCTATGGCCTGATCGCATTCGCTTCATCGCTAGACCACATCGGGCCGCTTACTAAAACCGTGAAGGATGCTGCGACCATGTTGCGCACAATCGCTGGACGCGACCCGATGGATTCGACTTCTGCCGAGCTTCCAGTCCCGGACTACGTTGCCGAGCTCGACAAACCGGTCAAGGGCATGAAGGTCGGAGTTGCCAAAGAATATTTCGGCGAAGGTCTCGATGCCGAGCTTCGAAGCTCGATTGAGGCCGCGATCCAGAAGCTGGCCAAGTTGGGATGCGAGATCGTCGAAGTGTCGCTTCCACATACGAAATACGCGATCCCGGCTTATTATCTGGTTGCAACCGCGGAGGCTTCATCGAACCTTGCCCGTTTTGACGGCGTGCGTTACGGATTTCGCGCGAAGGATGTTCGGTCGCTTTCAGATATGTATCGCCGCACCCGCGACCAGGGCTTTGGGGCAGAAGTGAAGCGCCGCATCATGCTTGGAACGTACGCTCTCAGCGCGGGATATTACGACGCGTACTATTTGAAAGCCCAGCGCGTCCGCACGCTGCTGACTCGCGATTTCGAAGAGGCGTTCAAGAAAGTGGACGCGATCGTCGCGCCTACGACTCCGACGGCGGCATTTAAGTTGGGCGAAAAGGTTGACGACCCGCTGGCGATGTATTTGGCGGATATCTATACGGTGACAGCGAATCTGGCCGGCATTCCTGGGATTTCAATTCCCGTCGGCGTGACCAAAGCAAAGTTGCCGATCGGCATGCAGATTTTCGGTAAGCACTTCGCTGAGAGCACGATCCTGCGCGTGGCGAACGCGTACGAGAAAGCTGCATAACGATGCCGCTGTTCACGCTTCTCGCCGAATATCGCGGTGGCACATATATTCGACAAATCGGCTGTCTCTCCTGTCGGCGCCGTTCTCAATTGGTGCCGAAAAGCAGGTGAGTCAATTCCGAGGAGCCTCGCGTTTGGGCTGAAGCAATTGGCTACTGACGAGATCAGGCTATTCAGATCGAAGGTTGTAAGAACGTTTGGTGCTTAAGCACGACATACAGAGGGAGTTTGCTTCTGCTTAATATCGTCAACACCGCCACGCGAGAGAATTGAAAAAATATCGAGAATGTGAAGTCTCACACCGGCTCGTAGTACCGTTCTCCCGCGCAGCTTCGGCATAACACTTTGCCGTCGCGGCGGATTTCGCGGCGGAAGTTGATCCCTTCGCCGCAAACATCACAGACAATTCGTTCGCCTTTGTATCCGGGGAATTCTTCCGGAGGCAGTTCAACCTTCACCCATTGCGTGGTGAACAGGTCGTCGTCTGCAATTTCGCGATACGCCAACATCTGCTGTTTGTTCTTGTCACTGAGTTCAGGATGCATCTGACGCGCCAGCGACTTTGACGATTCCTTCGCGGCAACACGAAGTGCGCGGCCGGTGCTCACGTCAACGAATGTAGCCGCGACCTTGCCCCAGTCTCGGAACTTCAGCGCGCGCTTGCCCAGACGGCATCCGGTCACGACGGCGACGGCATCAGTGGCGCAACGGTCAATCTCAACAAATGTAACCAGACGCTTGCGGTCGCTACCGTGAGGGTCGTCGATCCCTAGCTTCTGAAGACCGAGCATCGCCATTCGCACGCCCAGCACTTGCCCGGCGCAGAGATGTCCGTGTGCTTGTTCGGCATCGCGCAGATAGTCGTCGAGAGGTTTCATTAGAAGAGCGTCGTTGGCCGTTGGTCTTTCGTCGTTTGCCACTCGCGCGTGATCGAGGCCTACGACCAACGACGGACGACCAAGGACGAAACGTTCTCACCAACATCCCAATGGAGAAACTATGAAAACTAATTCTAAATCGAAAGCCTTCCTTGCCCTGGTGCTGGCGATTGCGATCGCCGCCACCGGATGCAGCGCGCAATGGATCAACATTGCTTTGCAAGATTTGCCCGTGCTTACACAGATGGCCTTAAACATAGCCACGCTGGTGAGCGCTCTTGCCTCGGGTCAGCAGGCCAGCACTGCAGATATCGCGGTCATCCAAAACATTTCGGCGCAAGCCAGCCGCGACCTGAACCTGTTGCAAACCCTATACGGCGAATACAAAGCCACTCCGAGCGCCCCCACGCTGCAGAAGATCCAGAATGTGATTGCTGATCTCAATCAGAACTTGCCGACCCTGATTCAGTCCGCGCACATCTCTAATCCCACGTTGTCGGCGCGAATCACGGCCGCGGTGAACTTGATTCTCACAACCGTGAATAGCTTCGCAGCTTTGATGCCGCAAAGTTCCGCTGCGACCTCGCGCAAAGCTCCTACACACTCCCTCCTTCATGCCAATGATTTGAAAAAACAGTGGAACCAGCAAGTCTGCTCGCCTTCGGGAAATTCCGCACTGGATGCGGCGTTCGCAGCAGGCGTCTTGCGGTAATACCCACGGCCAACCAACCACTAACTTTGCCGGAGTCCTCATGCCTCTGCCCGTTATTGCCATTACCAATGCCTCCACTTGCCTGTCAGATTCGCAGGTGGAGGCCGTGCTTCCCGCGCTACAAAAACAGGTGACTGACGAGTTCCAAGCCTACTGGGAGCTGGATTGCACGCTTTCATTTCTGTCGAAAGACCAGCCACTCACTCACGGTTGGTGGCAGATCGTGGTGACGGACAATCCCGATCAGGCGGGCGCTCTCGGGTATCACGAGCTAACCAGCCAAGGCGCGCCGTTAGGGAAAATCTTTGCCCAACTTGATCTCGATAGCGGTTCGTCCTGGACCGCGACTCTGAGCCACGAGTTGCTCGAGATGCTGGCCGATCCCTGGATCAACTGGTGCGCCGTCGGCACCGACAGCAAGATTTACGCGCTCGAAGTGTGCGACGCGGTCGAAGCCGACAATCTTGGGTATTTCATCGACGGCGTGCTGGTTTCAGATTTTGTCACACCTGCCTGGTTCGAGCCTACGTGCGCCGACCGCATGGATTTCAAACAGCACCTCGCGAAGGAATTGGAACTCGCACGCGGAGGATATATTTCGATCTTCGATCCGCCCAATGGCTGGACACAAGTGACGGCCAAGGGCAAAGGTGGTCCGCGCATTCTGCCCGGCAGCCGCCGCCAGAGAAGAAAACTGATTCGCCCATCGTGGAGAAACAGCTTGCGATAAGGCGTGTGGGCACTGACTCGCTAATTCCGTGGCAATCCGACTAAGCACTCAGTGCAGTTGGAAGTTGACCGTGATTTGGGTATCTACCTTCACTGGCTGCCCTAGGAGCATATAGGGCCTGTACTTCCACTGTTTCACTGCATCGACTGCAGCGTCCACGAGCGGTGCTGGCCCTGAAATCACTTCAAGATTCGCGATGCTTCCATCTTTGCCAATCACAGCGCTCAAAATCACGGTTCCTTCAACGCGTGCTGCACGAGCTTCCGCCGGGTAAACAGGTTGCACTTTACTTATTATTAATCCTGCAGTAACGCCTTGTGAAACCCTCACCCGGTCGGGAGGCGCAATGGAAGCCTTTGAATTTCCGCCTTCGCCCACCATTTTCTGAACAGTATTAGCTCCGGTCTGTTCCTTACTAGCGCCCGCAATTTGCGTTTCGAATTTAAATGAAAGTGCAGACTCGGCTTGCACAGGAATGCCATTGACCATCACCGGCTTCAACTTCCATTTCAAAAGCTGATCCCGTGCCGCATCCTGCAGACCTGCATTGTCGGAGTTCAGTGGATAAGCTTCACGCACGTTTCCCATCCGGTCCACTGACACGTACATGCTGAGCAGGCCAGCGGTTTTCCCACTCCCAACTGGCGGCCAAACAATTGCAGGACCGCCGACGACGGAGGATTCGACTACGTTCTGCGAGACCACCACAGATTGGATCCGCTTTTCGGCGGGGGTGGGTTGGGTTACGGTGAAGAGAGATGGATCCGGTTTCTTCAACTCGTCTAGAAGGACCACATTGGACATGATTGTAGTGCCAGATTCGGGATCTTCTCGCAGAGTTCTCGGAACGATTCTTTTTTCGAATTTCTTGTAATCGTGGAACTCCATGCCATAGCCGGGAGAGCCCACAAACTTCAGCAGCCCCTCACCATCGAAACAGACGTTCGCGAAGGCATCGTTTTGCACTGTGTCTGAGCCAATCTTGAATTTCTCCCGCGCGCAAGCGTCAGATCGCATGCCATTAGGCAAAGTAATCTGCGTAATTTGCGCTCCGAGTTGGTTCCAATGCTGTCGATTGGGCACTGGATCAAGCAGAGCAGTCAAGACCCTCTTGAGCCACAGGGGGTAATAATCGCCGTTGTCCACTTCGCTGATCTGATCGTGATCGTTAATGATGGTCTGCTTAAAATCCGGAGAGTCGATTGATCTGCGCCACTGAGTGTCTGACACCCAGAACTCCTCGATTTCGGCACGATAATCCGATTCTGGATTAGTTGATTCAAAAACGTGGACCTTGAGGTGAAAGGGTTTCGTATTACTGCCAATCAAAGACCCATGCTGCAATGCATAATCCAATGCGTTCCCGAGGGGGACCGAGGTTTGCTTAACCCCTTGTCCAAAGGCAGACGCATGCAACAACAAAGTCCCGATCACGAGGCAGGTCAGAATGCGGATGATCATTCGGGGGATGATAAGCACGAACCATCGTCTGCGCAATAAAAATCCGTACCGCTTAGGACACAGTGGGAGCGTCCAGAGGGAATTCACGGCGGACGAATTGCATTGCCTCTTCTTTTGACTTCAACCGTTCCTCGAGCTGAGCGTCTTCGATGGCGGAGATAATTTGTTTAAACTGCGGACCGGGAGAATATCCCGCCGCGATTAGGTCTTCCCCCGTGACCAGCGGCGTGGGACGCACAGCTTCCGGCGGAAGCTCGTTCATTTTTTCTCGCGTGAAGTCGTAAAGGCGCAGATTGCGGTGACTGGATTCGCAATCCAGCCGATGCAATTCCAAGTGTTGCCCGAAACGCGGCAGGCGGATGAATTTCTTAAACGTCGACGGATTCATGCGCTCCACGTCGCCAAAGCGCATGTGATTCTCGACCAGAGCTGAAATCTGCTTTGTCTCCTCGTTAGAAAAGCGCAGTCGCCGGCAGATCGCCTCCGCCATTCTTGTGCCCACCCGCGCGTGCTCGTCGAACCGGATGCGGTCCGGCGCGCGGCGAAATGTCGGCGGCTTACCGACATCGTGCAAGAGCACTCCCCATGCCAATGCCGCGGGACGGGGCTGCGGTAATTTCTCCAGCATCAGCAGCGTGTGCACGAACACGTCGCCTTCAGGATGGAACTCCGGTGGCTGCTCGACTCCCTTCATCGCCTCGATTTCCGGAAGAACCTCTCGAAGAAGACCAGTTTCATCGAGCAATTCAAAGGCCCGGCGCGCGTGGCCTTCGGTCAGCATGCGGGTGAGCTCGTCGCGCACACGCTCCTGGGAAACCTGATGAATTTGCGGAGCGAGTTGCTGGATGGCTCCCAACGTCGCTGGCTCAATTGCGTATTCGAACCGGGCCGCGAAACGTACCGCTCGCAACATTCGCAGCTTGTCTTCCCCGAAACGTACCGCCGGATTTCCGATAGCGCGAACGATCTTCGACTTCAGATCGTCTTGGCCGCCCACATAGTCGAGAACTTTGTTTTCGACCGGATCAAGCAGCAGGCCGTTGATGGTGAAATCCCGTCGCTGAACGTCTTCCCGAGGATCACGGCTGAAGCGGACTTGATCGGGATGGCGGCCGTCGGAATACCCTACGTCACAGCGGAAAGTTGCTACTTCAACGCAGGATTTGTGGCGTGAGAAAAGCTGGTCCTTCGACTGTGAAGCTGGCGCACCTTGTGCTCCAGCTTCTTCGCTCAGGATGACAGGTGGGCGAGATTCGTTGGGCAGAGGCACAAGCACAACTCCAAACTGCGCACCCACAGCATACGTCTCAGGAAAGATGCGCATGACTTCGTCCGGCGTGGCATCGGTGGCAACGTCATAATCGGCAGGCTCACGCCCGAGCAGAAGATCGCGAACGCAACCTCCCACAAGGTAGGCTTGGTGACCGCGCTGTCGCAAATCGGCGACGATCGCATTGGCGAATTCGCGCACGTCCTCATGATACAGAGCTAGGCCGCTGACAGAGTGGCTCATCACGCTCACACCCGTCGTACATGTCCGGTTGCCATCTATGGCAGGCATGTCCGCACTTCTACACTGAACTTACCTCAGAAGCAGCAGTTATCCCTTCCAGCGGTAGGCGTCTTTTTGCGGCAGTCCGATGTGGGCGAGGACGCGGCACGCGAATTCGTGTGCCATCTGGTCGAGGGTGGCAGGCCGGAAGTAGTAGGCCGGAATTAACGGAAAGATGGTCGCACCGGCATCGGCTGCGCGGTACATGTTGCGGATGTGAATTTTATTGAGAGGCGTCTCGCGAACGCATAACAAAAGCGGACGTTTCTCCTTCAGGCTGACATCGGCAGCACGCTCGATGAGGCGTGAAGCAATGCCGTTGGCAATGCGGGCCAGGGTCCCGACGCTGCAGGGCAGCACGACCATGGCTTCGGCAGGATAAGAGCCACTTGCGACATTGGCGCCGATATCGGCATTCGATTGTTGATGGATTTTGCGGGATGCGTGCCCTAGTACCCGGCTGATGAGATGGTTGCGGCCGCGCAGTCCAAGTTCCTCAGCCATGACGCGGAGCGCGCTGTCTGAGGCGATGAAGTTCACGCTCTGAATACGAGTATCGCGATCAACGGCGAGCAGTAGATGGCGCAGAAACAGCGATCCGCTGGCCCCGGTTGTGGCAATGGTTAGATTTTGCGGTGAGTTCGGCAATCGAGTTTTGAGCATAGGCAGCTAGGGCCAGACAGTCAAGACGGGTATGGCAAAGCGATCAGCTAAGCAGTCGCGGAGAACGGCGGCCCAGATGCATGCCCTGGCGGCGGTGCGAGATGACATTGGATCGCAAGTCCCTGCACGTGGACGCGCGTACTTGCACGAATTCACCGAACATTTTCGCGAATACGATGCTGTTCTCTCGCAAGGCGAATTAACGGAGAGGATTGCGGCGGCCACCGTAACTCTTATTGGGGATTATCATGCGCTGCCAGCGTGCCAACATTTTGCAGCAGAATTGATTGAAGCGTCTGCACGAGAACGACGAGTTGTGCTGGGCGTAGAGGCCGTATTGGCACGCGATCAGCGAATTTTGGATTCCTGGTGGCGCCGGCAAATTCCGGAAGACGAACTCAGGCGCAGGCTTCGGTTCGACCGCGAGTGGGGTTATCAATGGGAGCCATTCTATGAGCTACTGTGCAGCGCGCGTGACCACACGGACGGGGTGTATGCCCTGGATTGCATGCCCAGGGAAGATTTACGTCGTATCCGGTCGCGGGACCGTCATGCGGCAGCGAAAATTTCCGAGATCCGCGACCGTCACCCCAACGCGTCCATGTTCGTTCTATTTGGCGAATCACATCTGGCGCCCCAGCATCTCCCGCGCAGCCTAAAAGAGGTGTTGCCCCAGGAGAAAATCCTGACAGTCCTGCAAAATGTAGACGCCCTGTACTGGCGGGCAGTCGCTCAGCAAGCCGCTGCGGTGAGGATCGGAAAAGATGCAGTGTGTGTTTTCAATTCCAATCCGCTCGAAAAATATGAGAGCTATCGCTTGTGCCTGGAGGGGTGGAACGCCGCTGTCGATGACCTGCCGGACTTCGCTCCGGCTATTTACAATCTGATTTTTTCGTTGGCTCGATCATTAGGCTTCCGGGTTGATTCACCGCGCAATGGGACACAGCCAAAATATCTCACAGATTTGCTGCCCGAAGTTGTAACTCTGGACGACTACCCGCCAGATTTTGAGGCAAAGCTCGGAGAGAAATCTTGCTCTTATCTGCCGGATGCGAATCTCTTCGTGATTAGAGAATTCCAAATGGCCGATGCTGCCGAGGAATGCGCACGCTTTCTGCACTTTGCCTGCCGGGGAATGAAACGACTCGTGGCGTCGGCACAGCCCGTTGAGGACGCTCTGGTGCGTTTTGCCACGCGTCTCTTGTGCCCGGAATTCGACACGAATGGTCACAATCCTACACTTGGCGACTCGCTGTACGAGACCTATCTCGCGGGAAAAGTATCGCTTCCAGCATTGCGGCGGTTGTTTCTGACACAAGTAGAAACACCCGGACAGGCGCAACAGACACTGGCGAAGCTGGAGGAGCTGACCAGGTCTCAGGCCTAGTTCTCGCGATTTGGTTTGTCCTCGGGCACCCACGTCTTAATCTCTTCCCGGTAAATGCTAACCTTAGTGCTGATCTCTGAGCGATCGCTTGAACTCCGAATCCATTCGCAAACTTTTCGAGCAAGTGCGCGCAGGCAAACTTTCGCCTGACGACGCCGTGGATCAGCTACGGCATCTTCCTTTCGAAGATTTGGGATTCGCCAAAGTTGATCATCACCGCGCCTTGCGGGTAGGCGTTCCCGAGGTGATTCTGGCGCAGGGGAAGACACCAGCCCAAGTTGCAGGCATTTTCAAGCAGCTTGCCCGGCATAGCAAAAATGTCTTAGCGACTCGCGCCAATGAAAAGCAATTTGGCGCCGTAAAGAGAATTGCGCGCGGCGCGAAGTTTGAGGAAAGTGCCCGCGCGATTATCTTGCGCCGCGATCACAAGATTTATGGCAAAGGATTGATAACCGTCGTCTCAGCCGGTACCAGCGACATGCCAGTCGCAGAGGAAGCGGTGGTCACTGCTGAGATCATGGGCAATGAAGTCGATCGGCTCTATGACGTCGGGGTCGCCGGCATCCACCGTCTGTTGTCGCATCGTGAGGCGATCAGCCGGTCGAGGGTGATTATCGTCTGCGCGGGCATGGAAGGCGCGCTGCCCAGCGTTGTCGGCGGTCTGGTGGGAGTGCCGGTGATTGCGGTCCCTACAAGCGTCGGCTATGGCGCTTCATTCGAAGGAATGGCGGCGCTGCTCGGCATGATGAACTCCTGTGCCTCCAATGTCTCCGTGGTCAATATTGATAACGGATTTGGCGCCGGCTATGTTGCCTCTTTAATAAATCGACTCTAGTTGTTTAAAAGGTTGTAAATTTCCACAAAGGACGCATCTTGACTCTTGATTTTCTCCTGGGTAGGGAGATTAGAATAAGCCTAGATGGAGGCGCGATATGGTTTCGAAATGCGCCAACCCCGATTGCTCTGCTCCCTTTCGCTACTTCCATACCGGAAAGCTTTTCCGAGCTGAAACCGCATCTGGATTCGACCGCCGCCGGGCTATGGGACAAGATGCCCAACAGAGCAAGCCTTTGCGCCGCCTGGAATTTTTTTGGCTATGCGAAGACTGTGCCGGCAAGATGACCCTCACCTTCGACAAGCAGTCGGGAGTGACGGTGCGCCACAAAGAGTACGCGCGTTCGGCCGCTGTGGCTTAGGATTCCGCTCGCGAGTATTTTCCCGTCAGAGCGTTCCAGCGAATGGCCAACGCCTCTGTGAACATGCGAACGCCATCGCGAATAGGACTGATGCGCGTGCCTTCGGTATGAGACCACACAACGGGTACTTCTTTCACCTTCATTCCAAGCCGTCGCGCAATGTAGAGCAACTCTGCGTCGAACCCCCACCCCTCGATCGTCTGTTCCGGAAACAACATGCCGGCGGCGCGACGGGTGAAAGCCTTAAATCCGCATTGCGTGTCTTTGAACCTAAGACCTAGCAGGATCCTCAACGCGAGATTAAAAATGCGTCCGTAGAATTGGCGCAGGAATGATTGCCTTTTCGCCTGCAGGTTCGGCTGCAACCATCGCGATCCGATGGCGACATCTGCACCGGCACTAATTGCCGCAAAAAGCTTGTTTGCTTCTTCGATCGGTGACGACAGGTCAGCATCGGTAAAGAGCAGTATTTGGCCGCTCGCATTCAGCATCCCGTTTCTCACGCTATAGCCCTTGCCGCGGTTGCCCGGGTTTTCGATCAGCCGCACTTCGGGATTTTTACGCGTACGCTCACGCACCAGATCCGCGGTGCTGTCCCGTGAACCGTCATTGACCACGATTACTTCTGCGTCCCACTGATGCGTGGAAATATGTTTCAGGACACGGTCCAGGGTAGCGCCCAGGCGAGCGCCTTCGTTATACGCAGGAATGATGATGCTGTACTGGGGCATCTGAGGTTAGCTCAACCTGGAATGGTGGCTGAGCAACCATGAAAAGGTATCATGCAACGTGGAATCGCTTTGGATGGCGGGTTACGCGACGCGTCTTTGCCGGTCCAGCATTGAAAAGAATTCGTCGACCATGTTGGGGTCCCAGAAACCAGCGCGGGCCTCGTCATGCATCGTGAGCGCGGCGTGGTCATGGGTTAGGGCACGCTTGTATGGACGCGTGGTTGTCAGCGCATCGTATACGTCAACCACTTGAAGGATGCGCGCCAACAGCGGAATATTCTCGCCTTCTAGCTTGTCCGGATATCCGGTTCCGTTAAAGTGCTCATGGTGACTGCGGATAATTGGGAGCACGAGTCGCAGCGATTTCAACGGGCGGCAGATATTTTCCCCAGTGACCGGGTGCAGGCGCATGACAGCCCACTCGTCCGCATTTAGATTGGCGCCCTTCTTCAGAATTTCATCGGGGACCGCGATCTTGCCCAGATCGTGCAGATAACCACCACGGCGCAGTGCGGTCACCTCTTCTTCACCCAGATTAAGGTGTCGGCCCAGTTTGCTGGCATTTTCTGCCAGACGCTCACAATGGCCTTCAGTGTAAGGATCTCGGCTTTCAACGCTCAGTCCCAACGTGCAAAGTACGCTTTCGGCGGTTTCCAGTTCGTCGGTAAATTCCTTGAGCTTGAGTAGTGATTTAACCCTGGCGAACAGCTCTTCGGGAAATATCGGCTTGCTCAGGAAATCGTCCGCTCCAGCTTCGATTCCGCGCACTCGGTCTTCGCGATCCGCGAGCCCAGTAATAAGAACAAAAGGGATCAGGCGGGTTTCGGGATTTTCCTTCAGCTCACGGCAAAGCTCATATCCGGACTTCCCCGGCATAATTACGTCCGACAATATCAGGTCGGGTGGACGCTGGAAGATTTCAGCCTCCGCCTGGGCCGCATCCGGGACCGCCGCCACGTCATATCCGCGCGCGGAAAGAAGGTCCTGCATGAGGTTCATGGTATTGGGGTTATCGTCCACTACGAGGATTCGGGGCAAGCGGCGCCTCAGCGAGAGATCGCTTAAACCGGGACTTTCCGGACCGTGCGAGTAAAGGAGAGACACCTTCCTGGAAGAGTCCATATGAAAGCCGGCCAAAACTGCATTCTAATCCTAAAGACACATCTCAATAGTGGAAATTTTGATTATTGCAACAAGGAAAGTAGAACCATTGGTCGCGCCGTGGACCGGGTGATGTCCTCCGGCTGCTCCGAATTATCCTCGGGGACTCGAGTGCGACTTAAGCGCCAGCGGAAAGCTTTTGAGTGGCCTTGGTTCTCGCAATGCCATATTGACGAATCTTGTACAACAGCGCTTTGTAGCTGATCTGCAACAATGCCGCCGCCTGCTTCCGGTTCCAATTAGTCTCGTCCAGTGCCTTAGCGATAGCTTCGGCTTCAGCGCCATCTTTCGCACTACGCGCGAGCGACTTCAGGCCTCCGGTAGGTTCTGATCCGTTGCGCGGAGCAGCAGCTTCAAACTCCGCCCCGGTGCCATCGGTCCGCGGTTTTAATTCGTTGATCGCGAGTTTTTCATCGCCCAACACTAGATATCGCTTTACGAAATTGCCGAGCTCGCGTAGATTTCCGGGCCACGAATAGTTAGCACAGGCGAGCAACATCTCCGGAGAGTAGGGCAACGGCGCCCGGGCATACTGCTCCGACAACTGGTTCATAAAATGCTTCAGCAAGATCGGAATTTCTTCTTTGCGCTCCCGCAGCGGTGGAATCTGCAGGGTAAATGCATTCAGCCGGTAATAAAGGTCTTCACGCAAACGCTTCGTCGCCAGCGCTTCCGGAATGTTGATGTTTGTGGCAGCCAGTATCCGCACATCGACTTTAATTACCGATCGGCTGCCTAACCGGGAGAACTGTTGATCCTGTAGAACGTGAAGAAGTTTAGCCTGAAGGGACGGTGGCATCTCTCCGATTTCGTCAAGCAGAATCGTGCCCTTATTGCTTAACTCAAATTTACCGGGTTTCGCGTGATTTGCCCCAGTGAAAGCGCCCTGCTCATAGCCGAACAACTCACTTTCCAGCAGGTCCGCAGGCACCGCGGCGCAATTGACTTTCAGGAACACGCGGTGGGCTCGCGGTGAAAGCTTATGGATCAACCTGGCCATCACTTCTTTGCCGGTGCCGCTTTCCCCTAGCATCAATACCGGGATGTCAACATTCGCTACCAGCGCGGCCTGCGATCGCAGCTTGCGCATATTGGCAGAAGCGGCGACGAAAAAAGTCTCATCGCCCAGGTCCTCAACCTCACCGGAATAATTTTGCTGGTTCGTTCCCAGGCACTGATCTATAACGGCGTCGAGTTCGGCTTTCTGAAACGGCTTGGTAATGTAATCCACCGCACCCAGGCGAATGGCCTGCACCACTTTCTTTGTGTCATTCACGCATGACAGCATCACCACTTTGACATTCGGCTGAAGCTTGCGCAGCGCTTCCAGCGTTTCCAGGCCGTCGATGCCCGGCATCAGCAGATCGAGTAAAACGAGATTGGGTTCCATCCCATTCCGCAGTAACTCAACGGCCTGCTCTCCGGTTGAAGCCGTTTCTACATGATGGTCGTCGATCTCGAGCAGCGTCTTGATATAGCGCTGCATTCCAGGTTCGTCGTCCACCAACAGAATCTTAGATTTGTCGCGCATTATATTTTTCCCTCTGGATCTACAGCCAATGGCGTCAACGGAACGATGAAAGAAAACTTACATCCGGCTCCGGGATCGCTTTCCACCCATATCTTTCCGCCCATCCCTAAGACCAGGCGTCGCGCTATGGCCAACCCCAAACCCATTCCTTCAGTTTTCTCGTTAGTCGGCAGACGAAAGAAATCGTCGAAAATTTCCAGATGATATTCGGGAGGAATGCCGGGGCCGGTGTCGGAAACGCTGATCTTCACGGAATTTGGCGCCGTCAACGGGCGCCGCCGGCGCTCTGCGGTGATCGCGGGTTTTGCAATTGAACGCCGTTCCCACATATAGGGTTCGGCGTGAAGCCAAACCGTGCCTCCGGCAGGCGTGAACTTGGATGCGTTCTCCAATAAGTTCGATACCACTCGCTCCAATTTTGGTCCGTCAAAGGGAAAGTCCTGTACCTTCTCGTTCGCCAGAAAATAGAGTGCCAGCCCTCTTTCCTGAAAACGAGGAGACCACAGACGGCAGACTTCCGAAAGCGATCCATTGATATTCCCCGGCTCAAACTTCATCTTAAGTTCGCCGGTTTCGAGCACGCTGAAGCTCAGAAAATCCTGAATATATCGCTGCAATCGCTGACCGTTGGAGCGCATGTCACGAAGAACTTCGCGCTGCCGGTCGTTCAGGCTCCCGAGTTTTTCACTTTGTAGCAGTTCCACATACCCGTTCAGAATCGATAGCGGAGTCTTCAAGTCATGGGCCGCTGAGGCCAGTGCGTTCGTCGTCCTGAGATGTCGCTCCTGCAGTTGTGAGAATTCCTGCAAATGCTCAGTCTCTGCGGCCGGAGCATCTGCGGAACGGGAAGAGCTTTCTTTTTCCGGGGCGGATGATTCCTGGATACTCGAAGACAAATGAGGCATAGTGAGCAATCACGCGAGGGGAGGGACCGGCAACCTTCGCGGTTGAGAGTGGCTGCCTTCTCAAGAATGCTAGGATACAGGGCCGCCAGGTGTCAACGAAAAATGCAAAACATTTGCCAGTTTCGGTAAACTCTTTCCAAAACCTGGTCCAGAAAAAACGGCGTTTGGCCATTTAAAATCAACGATCAAGGTCAAATACCAACCAACTAAGCCCATGCCTACCGGGAATCTCTGTGATACCGCCCCCTGCCGGCATGACCTATGGCTCAATCCGCGTCTGTTTGGCACCCAAGGTGCGACAAGTATGAAGACTCGGTTAAAAAGGGGGCAAAACCTTTGGATCGTTCACGGATGAAATCGGAGCGCCGGGCTTGGCCGCGGCTTCCGTTGCCTATACCTCTATTTGTCCGAAGCCGCGATTCAAAAGGCAAAGATCTGCTGGAGTTTGCCACCGCGCTTAATATCTCCGCCGGTGGGGCCCTCGTCGCTATGCATGGTGCCCTGCGGCCAGTGACGCAGGTTTCACTGGAAATCCCCAGCGCGCCCTTGCCGACTTCCGCCCCGGTTCGTAAGAATTCGCGTAACTTGCGGGCGAAGGTGGTTCGAGTAACCCATGGCGAGGGCTACAACCTCGTGGGCCTCAAGTTCGTCCAGCCTCTGTTGCCTGCTGAGGCTCCTCGCCGAGTTGCAAGCCGACGGAAAGTTGCTTCTTCGGTGTGAAAAGTTTTTCCTACGCCCCGCGACTCATTTTGGTAATGTTTCCTTCGTCAATGTGATCGCGCTGTCCAGCCTTGTGCAGCACGTAAGTTCATCAACCCACGCCGCTTGCATATCCACTTCCACCTAAAACCAGATCTCGGCAAAGTTTGGCTGATGGGGTGCACACCTCAGATCAGTCACAGAAGGTGAGCATCGTAATGTCGAGCACAATGACAAATTCTGTCAGTTCCCTGGCGCAATCCTTGGGTGAAATTCCGCCTGAGGCCGTCGTTTTTGGGCAGTCTGAGGTGATGCAGGCGCTCCGTTCCCGGCTCGACAAAGTGGCCTCGGCCAACGTCCCTGTCCTCATTCACGGCGAAAGCGGGACCGGCAAGGACATAATTGCCCGCATGGTCCACTCCCGTTCTCCGTGGAGATCCGGGCCATTTGTGAAAGTAAACTGTCCGGCCATTCCCGGGACTTTGCTCGAGAGCGAGCTTTTTGGATACGAGCGCGGAGCTTTTACCGGCGCGTATGGATCGAAGCCGGGTCGCGTGGAAATGGCCCATCGTGGCACCCTTTTCCTGGATGAGATTTCCGAGCTCGACATGTCGCTGCAATCGAAACTTTTGCAGCTTTTGCAGGATGGTCAGTTCTGTCGCATTGGCGCTCAGGCCGACAAAAAGGTTGAAGTCCGCGTGGTGTGCGCCACCAACCGCAAATTAGAAGAAGAGATCGAGAACGGCAACTTCCGCCAGGACCTTTACTATCGCATCAATGTCGTCAATCTTTTCATGCCGCCTTTACGTGAGCGGCGGGGCGATATAGATGGACTGGTAAGCTATTTCCTCGAGTATTACAACCGCAAGTACAACTGCAAGGCGCGTCCGCTTTCTTCCGAATTAATGGAAGTACTGCAGAAGTATCACTGGCCGGGAAACATTCGCGAACTCGAAAACCTGGTCAAGCGGTATGTGATCCTGGGGAGCGAAGAGGTCATTAGCAGCGACCTGCAGCCGCGCGACAACGACTTTGTTGCTTCGGACATCAATCTCGACGGACCTATCTCGCTGAAAAAACTGACTCGCCAAGCCACGCGAGCGCTTGAGCGCAAGATCATCCTCAAGGTGCTGCATAACCACCACTGGAACCGCAAACAGGCCGCCAAGACCCTTAACATCAGTTACCGCGCCCTTCTGTATAAGATCCGTGACGCCGGGCTGCCACCTAATCGTGCCCGCCGTCCACCCGAGGCCGTAAAGTCCCAGGTGGCTGCCGATTAAGCGGCTATCTAGCCAATGAAACTCAGCCGGTAACAGGCCCCTTGATGCCAAGTGTACCGATTTCGGCACCGTTAAGACGTCCCGCCTATTGACGGACACCAAACTCCGTACTATCTTCGTCTCCTTCCCCACGTAAGTAGCTGGATGTGTGTCTAGAAATGGATCCTCGGAGGTTTGCCATGCTTCTTCGCCGTTTACGTTCTCCACTGTCCAGTTTCGTGCTACTTATTGCAGTCGTCGTTTTGCACCGGGCCTCGTTGAGAGCTGAGGGATTTCAGCCAGTCTCGCCCGATGAACTCAAAATGACGGCTGAACCGCTAGCTCCGGGCGCGCCCGCCATTATTCTCCAGCACGAGGTGGACCGCGATGACCGAGGCGAGACCGCACATGAGAACGACTATTACCGCATCAAGATACTGAAAGAAGAAGGCCGCAAGTACGCCGACATTGAAATTCCGTTCTTCAAAGAGAACGGGAACAATATCGTCAACGTCCATGCCCGGACCGTGCGCCCCGACGGATCGATCATAAACTTCGAAGGAAAGGCATTTGATAAATCGATTGCCAAAGCGAAGGGCCTGAAATATATGGCCAAGACGTTTACTCTCCCAAACGTCGAGGTGGGCAGCGTCATCGAGTATTACTACACGCTCGATTTAAGTGAACATCTTGTTTACGACTCGCACTGGATCCTCAGCGAGGAGATGTTCACGAAACATGCAAAGTTTTCTTTAAAGCCATACACCAGTGACTACATTCCTATCCACGTTCGCTGGACTTGGGAGCGACTGCCGGTTGGTACCGAATCGCCGAAAGAAGGTCCCGATCACATAATCCGGCTAGAAGCGAACAACATCCCTGCATTCCAGACGGAGGACTACATGCCTCCTGCGGATGAATTGAAGTCTCGAGTGGATTTCACTTATTCGGAAGACACGCCAGAAAAAGACGCAGCTCAGTTCTGGAAGAACCGAGGGAAAAAATTCAACGGTGCAGTGGAAGGTTTTGTAGGCAAACGAAAGCCAATGGAGTCGGCGGTCGCGCAGATTGTCTCGCCTAGCGATACGCCGGAAGTGAAGCTACAAAAAATTTATGCACGGGTTCAGCAACTTCGTAATACGTCATTCGAAGTGCAAAAAACCGCGCAGGAACAAAAGCGTGAGAAGGAAAAAGAGCCGGCGAATGTCGAGGATGTCTGGAAGAGAGGGTACGGCGACGGCATTGAAATTACGTGGTTGTTTCTGGGTCTGGCGCGGGCTGCTGGATTCGACGCGTCCGGGGTCATGGTCTCGGAACGCAGCAAATATTTCTTCAACCCAAATCTGATGGATCCGCACAAGCTCAATTCAAATGTCGTCGTCGTCAAATTGAATGGTAAAGATACTTTTTGCGATCCCGGCGTTCCCTTCACTCCGTTCGGAATGTTGACGTGGTCAGAGACAGGGGTTCAAGGGCTGCGCCTGGACAGGGATGGCGGTACTTGGATTCAAACCCCGGTACCCGAAAGCTCGGCGTCGCAGATTGCGCGCACTGCAAACTTAAGCCTTTCTGAAACTGGTGATCTCGAAGGCAAGCTCACCATTACTTTTACCGGCCTCGAAGCTATGGAACGCCGACTGCAAGAACGCAACGAGGATGAAGCCGATCGCAAGAAGTTCCTTGAAGATGAGGCCAAGCAGTACGTACCGGCCGCGATCGAAGTGGAACTGACGAATAAACCAGAGTGGAGTAGTTCTGCCCCGTCCATGACTGCCGAATATAAGTTGAAGATTCCCGGTTGGGTATCCGGTGCAGGACGACGGGCTTTGCTGCCAGTCGGAATCTTCAGCGCAACCGAAAAGAATGTCTTTGATCACACTGAACGAGTCCATCCCATTTATTTCGAGTTTCCTTCCGCGAAAATAGACGACGTGACCATAAGCCTGCCGCTGGGCTGGCAGGTCAGCAGTCTTCCGTCAGCCCAAGACAAAGACTCGAAAGTGGTGCGCTATGTTCTGAAAGTCGAAAATGACAAAAACACGCTGCATTTGAACCGGCAATTGAGTTTGGATCTCATGTTGCTTGATTCCAAATCTTATCCCGCGCTCCGGAATTTCTTTCAGTTAGTGAGGACTGGTGATGAAGAACAAGTTGTTTTGCAACCAATTGGGGCACGAGCGAGCAATTAGCGTGCGAAGTGCGGCCTTGCTGCTGAGTGCTGCTTCACTTTTGGCATCGACCTCGATGGCCTTCGCCGGCGATGCGCCGCAATGGATGCATACCCTGGTGAACGCGCCGTTGCCAGCTCACGATGAAAAAACCAACGCTGTGCTTCTCTATGCGGAGAAGAACGTCACGGTTCAGTCCACGGACAAAATCAAAACTGTGGTGCGGCGAGCATACAAGATCATGAGGCCGGATGGCCGCGACTATGGAATCGCAGTCGTTCCCTTCAACTCGCCCAGCGAAAAAGTTACTGGCCTGCACGGCTGGTGCATTCCGGCGCAAGGTAAGGATTATGAGGTAAAGGACAAGGAAGCCCTGGAGGTTTCTGACCCTAAGGTTGATGGCAGCGAATTGATTACTGATGTCAAAGAGAAACTCATCAGGATACCCGCTGCAGATCCCGGGAACATAGTGGGCTACGAGTACACAATCGAAGAACAACCTCTTGTATTGCAGGACATGTGGTACTTCCAAGGCGAGAGCCCCCTGCGCGAGGCACACTACACTCTGCAGTTGCCCCCCGGATGGGAGTACAAGGCTGCATACCTGAATCATCCCGAGGTCAACCCAGTACAGACCGGCAGCAACCAGTGGCAGTGGACTGTGAGCAACGAAAAGGGAATCCGCGAAGAGCCGGATATGCCGCCGATTCACGGGGTCGCGGGAAAGATGATTGTGTACTTACTTCCTCCTGGGGGTGTTGGCACTCGGGGATTCGCTAACTGGAGGGAGATGGGCAACTGGTACGGAAATTTGACCACAGGCCGACGGGACGCTACCCCTGCAATCAAGCAAAAGGTCGCCGAATTGACTGCGGGAACCACCGATCCCCTGAACAAAATGAGAGCGCTAGCTCAGTTCGTGCAGCACGACATTCGGTATGTGGCAATCGAATTAGGCATTGGAGGCTTTCAGCCTCACCCGGCTGCCGATGTATTCGGCCACCGCTACGGAGATTGCAAGGACAAAGCAACGCTGATGGCGGCGATGCTGCATGAGATCGGCGTCGATTCCTATTATGTTGTGATTAATGCGGAACGTGGATCGATCACCCCCGACATGCCTGCGAACGACGGATTTAATCATGTCATTCTCGCCATTAAGCTGCCCGCTGGTTTGCCTCACGGATCGCTAGTTGCAACTATGCAACATCCGCAATTGGGTGAACTGCTGTTCTTCGACCCTACTAACGAACTGACTCCGTTCGGGCAGATTGGAGGTTACCTGCAGGAGAATTATGGGCTGTTGGTTTCGCCAAGTGGTGGCGAACTAGTGGAAGTACCCAGACTGCCCCTAGCCTTAAATACGATACGCCGAACTGGAAACCTGACTCTGGACGCAACTGGAAAGTTGACGGGCAACATCAGCGAAATGCGCTTAGGCGATCGGGCCTCGTCAGAACGGTGGCGACTACTGCATGTGACCAATAATGCGGATAGGATAAAGCCCATCGAAACCCTGCTGGCGGGGTCGCTCTCAAATTTTAGGATTACCAAAGCTTCAATCGTCAACCTGCAGCAGAACGACCAGCCTTTTGGATTTGACTACTCATTCGAGGCTGCGAATTATGCGAAGAATGCGGGTGATCTACTTCTCGTCCGCCCGCGTGTGCTTGGGGTGAAGTCGCAAGGCATCATGGAAACAACAGAGCCACGTCAATTTCCAGTTGAGTTTGAAGGCCCGGTACAGGACACCGACACATTTGAGATTACGCTGCCTCCAGGATACGAAGTCGATGACCTGCCCCCACCCGTCGATGCCGATTTCGGATTTGCTAGCTACCACTCAAAAACGGAGGTCAAGGGCAACGTTATCGGGTATACGCGAACGTTCGAGGTTAAAGACCTGAGTGTCCCGGTGAGCAAGGCGGGTGATCTGAAAAAGTTCTACAGGATTATTGCCTCCGATGAGCGCAACACTGCGGTTTTGAAAACGTCGAAATAAGCAGATCGCGACACGCAACGGCACAGGGCAGCCCACGTTTCAGAGAAGTCCCGACATGCCTTCGACTGGTTAACAACCCAGCGAGATCCTACTGCACCGTAAACTGGACCGTCGTTGTTCTCGTGGCGGAGCCCGAGGTTGCGTTTACCGTGACCGTATAGGTCCCTGCGGGTGTGCCGGTGGTCGTAGTCGTGTTTGAGCTGGAACTGCATCCCGCCTGCAGCAATGCCATTCCCAGCACTAGGGCAAAGAACGCTCCCAAGAGAATTCGCCGTCTGCGAGAGATGCCCGCACCCATCAATCCAACCCCCAGAATGGGCAGCCACATGGCATAGCCGGTCCCGCGCCGGAACAAGCCGACCGTAGTTGTCACTCTCGCGGTCGTCGAAATTGCGAGTGTCCGGCTCTGGGGGCCGCTGCTCATGCTCGAAATCGTAGACCCGGTGGGTTCTGGGAAAGAACAAGCTGATCCGGCTGGCAGACCCGCTCCGCAGGATATTGCCACCGATTCAGGGAAACCCCCTCCGGTCGGCGTGACCGTCACCGAGTAATTGACCTGGCCTCCAGACGGAATCGTGCTGCTCGTGCTCGGGCTCGTCAATGTGGCGATGACTGAATAATCGTTGACCGTCGCACTGCCCTTAGCGGCAGGAATCCCGGTAGGGTTGGGAGTGATGAATGCGCTGTTGCCGAGAGGAAGGGAGCTTGGAAGTACAGTTGTGGGCGCCGTGACCGTGACCGTCACCTTGGCAGCAAAGTTTATTGTGGTAGTGGTCACGCCGTTGGTGGTGGTAGTCGTTACGGTTGAACTGTTCACGGTTCCCAACGTGCATATAAGGTTCCCGGTCGTAACTGCCGCTCCGCAGGTACCTTGGCTCGCGGTCGCAGAAGTTGACCCTGAACCAGGAGCAAGCATGTCCGTAAACACAACCCCTGGCACCGGATCACCCGTGTTGTAGATGTAATACGTAAATGTAATCGGGCTGCCCACGCCGACTGCCGTCGGGCTTACCGTCGGATTCGCGGCATTGCCGGCGGGAAGCGCGCCCGTAGGAGTCGGATTCGGCATCATGAGCCCAGAAGCATTCGGACCGATTTCCGTCACAAAAGCATCCGTGTTACCTGAACGAGCGCTCCCTGTAGTTGGTAACGGGTTGTTGGTAGGAAAGTTGGGCGAAGAAGTCTCTCCGGTCACGTACATATTTAGCGACGAATCCAGAGCGATGCTGGTTCCGATGTCGTTGCCGGTCCCGCCGAGATAGCCCAAAAGATTGATTGTCGTGCTGGTCGATGTTCCCGTCGTAGTAAGTCGGGAGACGAACGCATCTCGACCGCCCTGTGGACTGACCTGCAGTGGATTACAGTTTGTGTTAACCGTGGGACCGCAAGCCGTCGTCGGGGTGACGGGGAAATTTGTAGTTGAATCCGTAAAACCGGCGACGCGAGCATTCCCTAATGAATCGGCGGTAATCGCCAAACCCGTGTCCAATCCGGGTCCGCCCAGGTAACTGAAATAATCCAGCGGTACGGTTCCCTGTGTCGTTCCAGAAACGGCTGGCACGCCGAACTTCGCCACGAATGCATCGCCACCGCCAGCATAGTTGGCTTGAAATGGGCTGGTCGTAGTAACACTTATACCGCTGGATGTCGTCGATCCCGTGATGTATGTGTCAGTGCCATCGGTGGCAATGCCATATGCAACGTCATCACCGGTACCACCTAAATAGGTACCGTAGTCCAGGGTGTACTGCTGCGTATTGGCGGGAGGCGCGTTCAATTTGCCAGCCCAGACGTCGATGCCGCCCTGCGCACCAGTTTTATTTGCGTTGACAATCCAGGGGTGGTTGGGCCCTCCCATGTCAGTAAAGTTCGTGCCGCCCGCCAAATAGACATTGAAGCTGGCGTCTACCGCGACTGCGCCACCGACCACAACGCCGTTTGCTGGTGTACTGCCGCCGATATAGGTCGAATATTGCAAGCTGCTCGTTGTGTTCAGCGCTGTGTCAACCTTGCTGAAGAAAAATTGGTTCCCCGTACTGCCCGATGGAAATGGGAAAGTCGGTTCCAAAGCCCCAATGGTCGTCGGGAAATTTGACGAAGTCGTAGTCCCAATCACGTACACCCGGCCCAGGCTGTCCAGCGCCATATCGGACGCAGTATCTACTCCATTACCTGAAAGATAAGTTGAATAGAGATTTAACGAACCGCTGGGATCGAGTTCGGATACGAAGGCATGGTTGCTTCCTGGCGCAACCGCCGACGTTTGGAACGCAGATGTCGTGGTCGGATAGTCGGAGGCGTTTGTCGTCCCCGCCACATATACATTGAACCCGCTATCCACCCCGACCCCTGCAGGATATTGAGTCCCCGCTCCTCCAATGTAAGTCACGAAGCCGAGGGTCGCGACCGAGCCAGTAACGGATATCTTCGAAACAAAGACATTTGCCGGGCCAGGAGTTCCCGTGGCAGGAATAGAAGCCGGCGTAGCTCCCGCGAATGTACCGACCGACGTGGTTGCTCCTGCGACGTAAATGTCCCCGGCAGAGTCGACCGTAATCGCGGGGCAATGCGGCACGAAGCCTGCGCTCGCGGCGATAATCACTGTACAGCTCTCGTCGCCGGTCCCGCCGAGATAACTCGAAAATGCCAGCACTGGGTCGATCACCAATGTCCGGCTGCGGTCATAGGGTCCAATTTCAAAACCTGCGCTATTCTTACCGCGCATCACGAACAAACCGGCAACCGTCCGCACTCCGGCCGATGACGTCTGATAAATGTGGGGAGTCTCAAAGCGCAGCTCGTGGCCGTCAAGCCCGAGCACCAGATCACCGTTCCCAGCGAGGGAAACATTCGTCGCGCCTTTGAAATTCAGTTCGATCTGACGAGCGTCGCTTCCCGGGGAGACTTCAAAATCGAATTCCAGCTGGTTCTGATTTCCGTAAAACGCGAGATCGATTCCGGGATAAACGTTTCGATACTGAACCCGTCCGAATTGTGGAATGTTGTGCAGCCAATGCGAAGGATCATTTCCAATAAAATAGTTGCTATGCCCGGCGAGTCGGTCCGCCCCGGCCATCTCAGGGTGCCGGTTCGCCCCGGCAAGCTGCATCTCTACCGAGGCTTGCCGCAACCCACCTTGCGAACGTTCGGGCAGCGTCAGCACCGCTTCGGACGGCATCAGGTACAGCCCATACCCTTGTCCATGCGCCAGGAATTTTACCTGGTCGTTGCTCTGGCCCTGATTGGGTTCGAAACTAATGGGAAGACGAGCAAGCGAAGCCTGAATCTGCGACGAAAATGAAGCCCGTAAGTCGGAGGAGGGCGGCGTTGCGGCGTCCCGTTTGAATAAGAGAACGGCCCCGAGGAGCAAAAGAACCAGCAAAACCAGACCGCGCACACGCGCAAAAGCTGGCCCTACCCCACTGCGATTAACCATCAGAACCCTCCGCGTTTCCGTTCCTGGAGAAAATATGGGAGAAATGCCGCCGAACGCGCGATTACCCCAATCCCTGAAATGCTTGCCTGGTTGGGGTTTGGTTTGGCCTATCCGGCAGACCTGCTGCACCCGCGACCTAAATGGCTGAAAGTAAGTAAATACTTAAACATCTGACGGATAGGCTGTCAAGTTTGCACGCGAATCTGGCATTTGGGAATCGGCGCTTCTTCATGTCTGATGCGGGGAAATTCATTCAGAGATGCCGGTGGGAAAGAAAGTGGTCAGTGGCTAGTGGCTGGGCAGGGATCAGTGACGGTAATCGGGCCTAAACTGAACGCCCCAATCTTTCTTTCTCGGAAAGGCCACACGCTGAGTGCTGAATGCTTACTTCCTGAGACTCTCCATCTCCTTGCGTACCCGCGAATATTTACGGACCAGAATCGTCAAGTAGGTTCCGTGGATCACCCAGGTTGCAATATATGCGGCATAGAGATAATGCATCGACTTCATCGCGAACCCTCCAACAACGACTGCAGCGCCTGCGCTTCCTCCACCTGCCGCTGGGCGACTTCCAGTTCGTAACGTGTCCAGCAGAGGAGCCAGGCAAGGCAGAGAAACGCCGCCCAATTGATTAGCAGAACGTGCGCCATCCGCGGATCGAGCGATCCCCCGCCTCCGATTACCGGCGAAGGATGTTGGCCCACCCACCAGCGTATTGCCATATAGTTGAGGGGAACATCCAGACCGCCAAGAATGGCAAGTATTGCAGCCAAGACGGCCGTTTGGCTGCTATTAGAAACGCGGCGCAGCAAGAGATAAGCGACGTAGATTAACCAAAGCGCAAAGGTCAATGTGAGCCGCGGGTCCCAAGTCCACCAGATACCCCAGACAGGACGCGCCCAGATTGGACCCGTTACGAGAACGACGGTACAAAAGACCACACCGACTTCAGCGCTGATCAGTGCCAAGATGTCTGTTTTCGCGCTTCGCTTGATTAGGTAAAGAATTGACGCAACAAAGTTGATAGCGAAAAGCAGGAACGCTGTCCATGCCGAGGGCACGTGATAGTAAAAAATGCGTTGCACGTTGCCCATGGTCTGCTCGGTGGGCGCGACAATTAATGCTTCATAGAGCGCAAAGCTCAGCAGGAACGCAGTAACGACGGCGAGTATTGGAAAACCACGTTTCATTCGGCTTCAAGCACCAACTCAAAAAAAAGCAGGCAGGCTGTGGTGAACACGACATCATACGCCAGCAACAGAGCGATCCAAAATCTCGCCGATTCCTCTCCGGTCAGGACCGCCGTAGTTGCGTTCACCATTCCCAGAAGCGCTGGAATCGAAAAAGGAAACAGGAGCAGCGGAAGCATGATTTCGCGGCTTCTCGTGCGCAAAGAGATAGCTGCAAAAAAAGTGCCGTTGACGACCAGCGCCCAAGTGCCCAGGAACGCGATCGGCACGAGTTCCCAAGCCGGACCGAGCGCCCGCAGTTTGTAGAACGCGATGAACAATGGAGTCATCAGCGCTTCCAGCACGCTCACAAAAAGAAAATTGCCCAGTGCTTTTGCCAGAAATAACGGATTTGCCGGCGCTGGTGAAACGCGATACGCATCGAGCACCTGATTGCGAAGCTCGCGGGCCCAGGTCTGGTTCAGAGCAACTACCGCAGCAAATAAAAATGCCACCCAGATCAGGCCGCCCGCGATTCGTCGCGATTCTTCCGCTGTAGGATCGAATGCGAAGCTAAAAATTACGACCACCAGCAGCGCAAAAAACAGCATGGCGTTGATCGCATCTTTCGAACGCCACTCCAGGCGGATGTCTTTGGCGAGCGTGGCGCGAGAAATCGCGAAAAAACTCATTGCGGCACCTGCAGATGCGGCGTACGTCTAATAATTTTCCCGGCTTCCATCCAAACAAATTCATCCGCGATCGATTCGAGCAGCGCTGGCTGGTGGGTGACTACGATGAGAGTCTTCCCACGGTCACGCATCTGCGCCAGCAGCGCTGCCATTTCCTGCGCTGAATGGAGATCGACGTTTGAGAAGGGCTCATCCAGCAAAAGCAATTGAGGATCATTCAGAATCGCACGGGCCAGTGACATTCTTTGCCGCATGCCCTGCGAGTACTGGCCGATTGGTCGCTCCAGGTCAGGATCCAGTTTGACCGTGGCAATTACCTCGCGGCACCTGGCCTGTGGCAAGCCATAAAGCCCGGCGAAGTAGACAAGGTTCTCAAGCCCGCTCATTTCGTCGTAAAGCAGCGAAGGATGCGCCATGTACCCGATCTGCGCGCGCACGCTCTTAATTTCGCGGCTGCCGAGAACTGAAATGGTTCCTCGCGTCTGCTGCGCCAGCCCGGCGATCGTCCGCAGGAGAGTTGTCTTCCCGGCGCCGTTATCGCCAATGATGACGTATAGCTTGCCTGACGCAAACTGCACGGTCACTCCCCGCAATGCGGCGAAGCGTCCAAACTGCTTGACCAAGCCATCTGCTACGACGATGTCGGAGTTGGAGCGAGCCTCGGTCATGAATGAAGAAGCATTCTTTATAGCACTTCGCAAAAGTAGAACCACTTCAGATTATTCAAATAAGATGACCGGATGGCGCTCGAAACCCAGTTACAACAATGGAACTCTTCGCGTTACGCGAAAAATGCCCGCTTCGTCTCTGATTTAGGAGAGCCGGTCATTGATCTGCTCAATCCGCAACCGGGCGAGCGAATTCTCGATCTTGGCTGCGGCGACGGCGCTCTCACAGAAAAACTCATCGCCAGAGGCGCTGAAGTTGTTGGTGTCGACGCCTCAGCCGACATGGTCACCGCGGCCAGGGGCAAAGGCATCGACGCGCGCGTGGTCGACGCATATCAGCTTGAGTTCCGTTCCGAATTCGGCGCCGTATTTTCGAACGCTGCCCTGCACTGGATGAAACGCGATCCCGACGCTGTTATTCAAGGGGTGCGCCGTGCGCTTAAGCGCGGAGGGCGTTTCGTCGCGGAAATGGGTGGTCACGGCAACGTCGCCGCAATCGCGGTCGCACTCTCTGCCACGCTCGAAAATTATGGAGTGAAAGACTCGTCTGGAATAATCCCCTGGTACTTCCCTTCCCCTGACGAATACCGGGCGCGTCTTGAGCAAGCAGGATTTCGGGTGGAATACATTGAATTGATCCCGCGCCCTACGCCGCTTCCGACCGGAATGCGCGGTTGGCTGGAAACTTTCGCCATCCCTTTCACGAATAGTGTCCCGCCAGAAGCACGTTCTCGCTTCCTGGACGATGTCACTGAGAGACTCCGCCCAGCATTGTGTGATGCGTCAGACTGCTGGACAGCCGATTACGTGAGGCTGCGGTTCCTGGTAAGGCTGATGAATGATTAGCTGTAAGTGGGGTTGGCGGTCTGGGGAACGGCGCTCATGTTCGAGCCGTTCGCGGGCTTGCCTTGTTGCTGGGGCGCGTACTTGGAGGCGCACTTGGCCTGAATCTGCTTTGCGTAGAAAACGCCATCACGCCCGAACTTGCCTTCAGCCAGGGCTTGCGCATTATCTTTGAATGTGTCCGGTGGGGGCTCGGTCCCGTTGTACACCACATTGAGCACCTGGTCATTCTCCACCAGCGCAAAGTTCACGTTGATCCCGCTACGCTTAATCGATCCCGGTAGAACATTTCCCGCCACGCGAAGCCGCTTGCTGTAAGCGCCGTCGCCCATGCCCCGCAATTCCTTGATAGTGACGTAGTAGCTCTTGCTTTCCTGCACGCCGGTGTATGCAAGGTATCCGAGCGCCAGCACAATGACTACGATGGCGCTGCCGAACTGCAGGAATTTGCCGTCTTGCGGAGACATCTAACGAAACTCTACTCGTGCCAGAAAACAGGGTCAAGCTGGGGTTTCCTCAAAAAATGAGCTCGAAAGTTCCATCTTATATAGGCTATTCTGCCGAGAATGAAGCGGCACAGCAAAGATGAGTGGCTCCGCGATATTGATGCGCGCCAGCGAAACGTTGTATTCCCCGATACAGTCCAAAACGAAGGAAGGTTCTGGCGAAACATCTACTCAGGAGAACAGCGACTGAACGCTGCGCAGTGGGTAGGAGTTCTTCTCCTGTTCATATTCTTCGGCGGATCGCTCGTATTTTATCTCGTTGTCCTCTGGCCGGAGGGTGAAGCCCCGTGGTGGCAAAAAGTTATCGACAGCTACGGAATTTCCATGTTGGTCCTTGGTGCGTGTGCTCTGCTTGTGATCCTCGGAAATCGCAGAGCCCGTCGGAAACGTCATTTGGATGGGAAAAGAACTGATTCACGCTTTTCCGGCTAGAATCTACTTGCATGATCCACCCCTGGCACGATGTAACTCCGGGCAGCAAGCTGCCACAGGAATTCAACAGCATCATCGAGATCCCGTTCGGCTCGAGCGTGAAGTATGAACTCGATAAGGACAGTGGCCTGATCAAGCTCGACCGCGTTCTCTATTCGGCAGTGTATTATCCGGCGAATTATGGCTTCATCCCGCAAACACTTGCGGAAGACGACGATCCACTCGATGTGCTGGTGCTGTGTCAGGAGGCCGTGGTTCCTCTCACCATGATGTATGCGCGGACGATTGGGCTGATGACCATGATTGACTCCGGCAAAAAAGACCATAAGATCGTGGCCGTCGCCACCAAAGACCCGGAGTTCAACAGCTACACTGAGGCTTCCCAGATGCCGCAGCATCGCATGCTAATGCTGCGCCGCTTCTTTCAGGACTACAAACAACTGGAGGGCAAAGCTGTTGAAGTAGATCAGATTCGGCCTGCCGCCGAGGCCTACCCCGTCATAAGCGACGCGCTGCACCGGTATAGTGAGCAACGCAGGAAGGGCTTTGCCTCCCACTTTTGATGCGTGGTGTATGTGCCCTCCCCCTTTAGGGACGACACTTAAAAAAACCTTATTCGTCGCCGCGGACTTGCCACCAGTCGGCTTGTTCGAATTGCACAAGTTTCTCGCTGCCATGCTGGTCATACCAAGTCTGCCAGGCTGAAGCGTCGTTCGGAAAGTTTTCGTCCGTGATTTCGTGCAGCGCCAGGAAGCTCCAGTTACGCATTTGCGGCGTGGCGTTTGGGTCCTGCACTAGCGCTATGAAGTTGGGGACCATACGCATTCGCTGCGCTCGTTTGAAGTTGCCGCAATCGGAAACATTGCAGCCAGCGCGGTTGCGCACTTGTTCAGAAGGGTCGTTCATAAAAGAGTCGAATAGCTGATCGAGGGCCTCGTCCGTCCCTAAATAGCGCATGCCTTCGACAGCCCAAACCCGGACCATTGAATCCGGATCGTGTTTTGCATAGTCGAGCAATACTGGGTAGATACGATCGTAGGCCACACCTCGGCCCGCCAACATTCCCATGAAGTAAACGGCAGAAGCGCGGTATTGAGCGTCCGAGCGGGCGCGCTCGATCAGCTTGTCGGCGCCATCGTCGGTTTTCTGCCATCCATCCATCGACAAATTCAAATCGGCATTGGCATAGCGAACTCGCAGGTCGTTGGAAAATTCAGAGCGCCGTTCCAGATCCTTCATGCGCCCTGTCAGCTTGATCTTTCCGAGCCAATCTGGTGACCCGATATTCTGCTTAAACAACTCGAGTGCACGCTGGTCGTGGCCAATTGCCCGCTCGAGAAGTTCCTCGGCTTGGTCCTGCGGGGGCAGTTGTTGTAGTCGCTGCACATCATCATCGGTGAGTGCGGCGTAATGCACGCGAGAAAGACTTTGTCGTCCAACAGCTTTAGCGCCGGCCGAGTTGCCCCGTCGAGGCACCGAGGGTTGAACGCCAACCATTTTGTAGACCACAAAGGCGGTCCACATGCCGAAGGTTGATAACCCAATGAGCAGAGCTACCTTGTTTGGACGGCGGACGCTCTGTGTCGTTGTGGCTACGGAAGTCTGCCGCTGCGGCGGTGGCGCGTAATCGTGACCTAGTGCATCTTGCAACGCTACGTGCGTATCCGTTTTCAGCCCTACCAGCTTCTCAATTTGTGAGACGACCCAACGTGTTTCCTGGCGGTCGGCGATATTGTCGACGAGAGAGAAATTCTCTCCGCTTTTTGTCTGCAGACGCACACGATAAAAACCATTGGTCGCGCTCGTATTTTGTATGCCCATGCCGGCGACCACGACTTGAACATCGCTGAATGGAATTTCGCGTCTTGTCCCTAATCCGAATATTTTCTGCAGACAAGCTATTTTCCCGTTGCCGACCACAATCCGCGTGATTCCAAATGCATTCTGAAAACAGCCGTAGATCAGAAGCAGATCGAACAATCCGAATACGAGGGCAAAAAACCAAGGCGCTCGCGAATGCGAAAGGAAATAGACGACACCTGTCCAAATCGAGGTGAAGAAAAACAACCCAAGCGTCTGTCTGCGGTTGCGAAATGCAGGGAAATAGAATTCTGTCGCTCCATCGGTTGTTGTTGAGACAATGACCTTCGGATTAACTGGCTCGGACACCTCGGTGGAATCCGATTTGAATGCTGGCGCAGTTCCGGCGGCTGCGGAGCCAAACGAGCTTGCGAATCCAGATGCAAAAATACCTGGCGTTGCCGATGCTGCGTTCCCTGTTCGAAACACCGGCACCTCGAATTTATCTGAATAATCGACGCCGGGAACGTCGGCTTTGGCCGTCAACACCCAGAGCAACAGGTCTCGAGCTTGATCATGATCGGTTTCGTATGCATCTTGAGGGATGCCGAAGTCCACAGGAATCGCCGTGCCCAGCGGTCCTGCCGACAGCGCCGTCTGCGGCACGTTTTTGTCGTCCTGCCAAAGCACAATTTCATTCGTGCTCTGTTCCTTACCTGATCCAGTCACGATCCGGCGGATGCAGGAAAGCTGCAGGTCTATTCCGTGCGGCGCCGACGCGTCAAGGTGTAGCTGTATTTGTCCGCTGACGCGCTTGCCTGGAGAAAACGGCAGCGCGTTGAACTCGAAGTAAGTCTCCCCGTAGCGCTCGCGCCGAATTGTTGCTCGCAACGCTCCTACTAGCAGAATCAAGGGAACCACGGACAACCCAATCAGGAGCAGAGCCTTGGGATCAGAATTGCGCACTAGCGGAGGCAGAGCAGTGGTCACGATGGGCACCACGATCATGCCTGCCAGGATCGTGCCAATCCACCAGCCTATTGCAGAATTACGATTCAGGCTTACGGCTTTGCTGGAAGCCCAGTCTGCCCGCCAAAGCCACGGAGAATCCGGATTCGCTTCTTTGGTCGCCTCGTCTTTTTTAAGACGTTGATAACCGTAAACTGCTCCAAACATCAGCCCCGCGCCGATCAGGGAAAAAACCGAAGCGAATACCGCTCCGACAACCGGGTCACCGCTCTTGTGGATTGCAGGCGACGAAGACAGAAATGCAAATGCAGCAAACAGCGCGAACCCGAAGAAAAACAGGCCGAAGACGAATAGAAACACTGCTCCGGCTTTGGATGGCTGGGCCACATGACGATTATAAAAACGCACGTCGCGGCGGTATTGTCATAAGACCGTCGTGGGGTTACGGGGGTCACTGAGTGAGGCTCGAAGTCTGAACATGCGGTCAGAGTCTTGAACAGTGTTTCTAGTACCATATCTACATCCATGAAGCGCATTGCGATTTTGGGATCGACCGGGAGCATCGGCCGCAGCACCCTCAGTGTGGTCGAATCGTTTCCTGACCGGTTTCAGGTGGTGACGTTGGCTGCGGGGCGCAACCTGGAGCTTGCGTTTGAGCAGGCCCAGCGCTGGCGTCCGCGTGTGATCTCGGTTTCTGCCGAGTCTCATGCCCAAAACCTCAAATCGCGATTGAAATCCGCCGGGATCAGCGACGTCGACGTAACTCACGGCGCTGCCGGAAACGTCCACGTCGCCACCCATCTTGAGGTCGATTTTGTGGTCAGCGCCATTGTCGGCGTCGCCGGACTGGAAGCTACGTATGAAGCGGTTCGCGCCGGCAAAACCGTCGGGTTGGCGAATAAAGAATGCCTGGTCGCGGCCGGCGAACTCATTACCGCCGAGGCCCGCCGCCGGGCCAAGCCGTTGCTCCCGATCGATAGCGAACACAACGCAGTCCACCAATGCCTGCGCGGTGGACGTTTGGAGGAAGTCCGTCGCATCTGGCTAACGGCTTCCGGCGGCCCATTCCTAAATACGCCGAAATCCAAGTTTGCCGATATTACAGTCGAGCAGGCATTGAACCACCCCACTTGGAAAATGGGCAATCGCATCACCATCGACTCCGCGACGCTGATGAACAAAGGGTTCGAAGTCATTGAGGCCTGCCGGTTGTTCAACATGCCTCCGGACCAGATTTCGGTGATCGTTCATCCGCAGTCCACGATTCATTCGCTGGTCGAATTTGTTGATGGCAGCATTCTTGCTCAGCTTTCGGTCACCGACATGCGTCTCCCGATTCTGTATGCGCTAACTTATCCGGAGCGTATAGCTTCCGATCTGAACTTTAGTCTCAGTGACCTACGGCACCTCGATTTCTGCCCTCCTGACATGGAAAAATTTCCTTGTTTGCGGCTGGCCTATGAGGCTGCGCGAGCCGGCGGGGGAAAGACCGTCGCCTTGAACGCCGCTGACGAGGTTGCCGTTTCCGCGTTTCTAGAGGGCAGCATCCGGTTTCAGGAGATCCCCATAGTCATTGAAGAAGTAGTTTCTGAAACGCCGGTGGGAAAATTGGAATCTATAAGGGAGGTGCTGGCGGTCGACCAGAAGGCGCGAGCCAGCGCCCGCGAGAAAATAGCTGGCATGGGTGGAGCAACAATCCAGAAATCCCCAGCCGCCGTTGGGACGCGAGAAAACTAACCATATCTATGAATCATTTCTTTATCTCGCTTTTTTATTTCGTCATTGTCATTGGCTTCATGGTTTTGATCCATGAATTTGGCCATTATGCAGTCGCCAAGCTGTTAGGTGTGCGCGTCGAACAATTCGCCATCGGCTTTGGTAAGCGGCTCTTCGGATTCCGCAAGGGCGAAACCGATTACCGCATCAACGCTCTTCCTTTTGGCGGTTATGTCAAAATGAGCGGCGAAAATCCGATGGATGAGCGCACCGGCGATCCGCGCGAATTTTTGTCGCATTCGCGCTGGCACCGTTTTCTGATCGCCATTGCTGGCCCAGTAATGAATATCCTGCTGGCCATTGTGCTGCTCACCGGCGTGTACATGGTGCATTACGAGCATCCGGCTTATCTGGACCAGCGCGCCGTCGTTGGCTGGGTAGAGCACGGCTCCCCGGCGGAGAAGCAGGGGGTCAAGCCAGGCGACCGCATCGTTCAAATCGATGGTGTTCAAGATCCCACGTGGGCGCAGGTCGAAGTCAAACAATTGCTGAGCGCGAATCAACCGCTCAGCTTCGCGGTCCAAAGAAACGGCGAGGATATTACCGGTTCGGTTGTTCCGGTCTCCGTCTCAAATTCAGGAGCAGGTTCTGCCGGGTGGACTCCCTATGAGCCAGTCGTCATTGGCGATCTGGAACTCGGCATGCCGGCTGCGAAAGCGGGCCTGAAGCCCGGCGACAAAATTATTTCAATGGATGGCAAGCCAGTTCCGTCGATCCAGGCGATGATCGACAGCTTGCAACAGTCCAAGGACAAACCGTTGCAACTCACTGTTGAACGTGGCGGCCAGACTCTCGCTTTCACCGTCGCTCCGCTACTGGCTGACACTCCCGGCTCGACCGAGAAACACTATCGCCTGGGCTTCAGAAATTCCTACGAAACCAAGGTGACTAAGTTACCGTTCTCTGAGGCATTCAGTCATTCGCTGGCCGACAATAAACGTTATTCGGTGATTCTGCTTCAACTGGTTGGAAAATTGGTCCAACACAAGGCGTCGCCGAAGATGTTTTCTGGTCCAATAGGAATTGCGCAGCAAACCGGCGAAGCGGCGCAGGAAAAAGGCTGGACTCCGCTTCTGGGCTTGTGCGCGGCCATCAGCCTGAACCTGGGAATCTTCAATCTGCTGCCGATCCCAATCATGGATGGCGGGGTGATTCTGCTGCTGTTCATCGAAAGCGTGATGCGCCGCGACATCAGCTTGCAGATCAAAGAGCGCATCTACCAGGCAGCGTTTGTATTTCTCATTCTCTTTGCCGCCATGGTGATTTACAACGACATCTACAAGGCGGTCACGCAGAAGCTGCCGTAGGGCACAATCCCGCGGCTAAGGAATAAACGGATTCACGACCAACATCCCGGCGTAGCTGCCACCGTGGGAGAGATCCTCGGAATAGACGGTTCGGGCTCCAGCCCTCTCAGCTGCTTGGAGCATAAGTCCGTCCCAGAAGGAAATCTTGTAGCGGCTTTCTATTTCGATTGCGCGAAAGATGGATTCGCGATTGTTGACGATCACCTCCCACTCAGCATAGTCCTGCAGGACCTCTGCCGCTTCTAATGCCGACATTGGCGACTTCAACTTACGGCGTAGTGCGGTGTAGAGTTCCTGCAGAACTTGTGTGCTAATTACGCCCTTCCGAACTTCCCAAAGCTCACTCGTCAATGCCTGGGCGCGCGAACACTTCTCCCCGGCCGCCAAGTCTTGTGTATAGACGAGAATGTTTGTATCCACAAAGCACTTATCGCTCATAAAATTCGTCGCGGGAAGCAGGAGGCGTATATCCCAAATTAGAAGCCCGCTTCATCCTCGTAAGCGCCCGGCGCTTGGCCTCTTCGTATCCATCGTGCTCGCGCACTGCTTTTTCCAGTTGCTCAACCATGAGCGCACTCATGGAGGTGTCTCGCTCCGCGGCGAGCACGCGAACTCTGCGCAAAAGGTCGCGGTCAAGTTTCAAAGTGACATTTGTCTTCATAAAATTTATCGCCTAAAAAGCACACTTTATCGTGCAGCACGATTTTACGTGCTTCACTGCTTTAAGTCAATGTATTCACGCGAACTTCCGGCGGTGCAATGAGAGCTCTCCAGCACCCCGTGTAGTCGCCGTCTTCTGCTAAACTGAAGTTTCCCATGGCCTCAATTCAACGTCGTAAATCTTTAACGTGCACGATCGGCAACGTTCGCGTTGGCTCAGATGCATCGGTCGTGGTGCAGTCCATGACTAACACCGATACCGCCGACGTGTCCTCCACCGTCGAGCAGGTCGCGTCTCTGGCCCGCGCCGGATCAGAGCTTGTCAGGGTCACAGTTAACAACGAGGACGCTGCCGCTGCGTTGCCGCACATTGTTGAGCAACTTGATAAGCGCGGGATCGATGTTCCGATCATTGGTGACTTCCATTACAACGGTCATATCCTTCTGAAGAAATACCCCGCTTGCGCTCGGGCGTTGGCGAAGTACCGCATCAATCCCGGCAATGTCAGCGTCGGCCGCAAAGATGAATCTAACTTCCGCATCATGGTGGAGGTCGCAGTCGAGAACCAGAAGCCGGTTCGCATTGGAGTAAATTGGGGATCGCTAGATCAAGCACTGCTCACCCGCATGATGGATGAAAACTCGCGTGCTTCTGACCCCAAGGATGCTCGTGAAGTCACTATGGAAGCCATGGTGGTGAGCGCTCTGAACTCCGCCGCAGCAGCAGAAAAATATGGGTTGCGGCCCGATCAGATCATCCTCAGCGCCAAGGTAAGCGGAGTGCAGGACCTGGTAGATGTCTATCGTTCGTTGGCAGGGCGTTGCAATTATCCCCTGCATCTGGGACTTACCGAAGCCGGCATGGGCGCAAAAGGCATCGTTGCTTCGAGCGCAGGTCTTTCGATTCTTTTGCAGGAAGGGATCGGCGACACCATCAGGGTTTCACTTACCCCAGCTCCTGGCGGCGATCGCGCCGAAGAAGTTCGAGTGGCCCAGCAGATTCTTCAGTCACTTGGCATTCGCAGCTTCACCCCGCAAGTTACAGCCTGCCCAGGCTGTGGACGTACCACCAGCACTTTCTTCCAGGAAATGGCAGAGCAGATCCAGAGTTACTTGCGAGAACAAATGCCGGTATGGAAACAGCGCTACTCCGGTGTAGAGGAAATGAAAGTCGCCGTGATGGGATGCGTGGTGAATGGGCCCGGCGAATCCAAGCACGCCAGCCTTGGAATTTCACTTCCCGGTACTTTCGAAGAACCGAAAGCTCCGGTTTACGTGGATGGCCGCTTGATGACAACTCTTCGCGGGGAAAAGATCGTCGAGGAATTTATTGGTATCCTCGACGATTATGTCGACACTCATTACGCGACTAAGAAAGAAAGCGTTAGCGTCTAAGTCGACCTTTGGCCAACGCAAAACTCTCTTACAGCTACTCGCTGAGCCGCCTACAGTGCTAAGCCGCTTTCTGCTGCGACCTGAACTTTGCCCAACGCGCTTTCTGCGCGGCGGCAATTCTGCGACGCGCTGACGCCGACAGTGGCTTCCTGTTCGGAACCGCGCGCGGCCCGCTTGACGACGCAGTCCCAGCCTGCTTCTTCCGCAGAGCCCATCGGGCGCGCTGCGCGTCAGAGATACGCTTGCGTGCAGCCGCGGATAGCGAACGGCCTGAACGTCTGCCGGACGTAACGCGTGCGTTAGTTCGTCCAGATAATCCTTCAATTACGGTAATCGCCTGATCTAACTTCTCTACCTGCGCTTGCGCCTGCTTCCGCTCATCTCTCAATTGCTGGAGTGCGGAGTTAAGATTTGACATTGTCCCCCCTCAGTAAGTAACAGCCCAAAGATTGTAGATGCACTGAAGCGATTTTGGCTACTGCATATTCCGCAAAAAGACTTTCTGCGCGTTAGATATTACTTCCTGTCCGGCACTTAGAATACTCTCGTCAAGTGCGCTAAGTGACTATGAGGTTGTATTAGAGTGTGTCGGGCGTGAGTATTGCGGCCCACGAATTGGGCATCTTGGTTTAGTTTCGCGCCCTACGATTCGGCAAGGAATTCGTATTCGTCGATAACTGCGGCGACTGGGACTTTTGCATCCACTCTCCCATCGTCGACGCGCACCACCTTACCCTTGCAACGTACTCGAATACTTTCGGTGAGAGTAATCTCAGGGGGCAGAGTTAGGGTGAATTCAATGGCAGAGCCGTTGGCCATCGGCGCATCGAGATAGAAACACACACCACGAGCGCTGACGTCGCGGGTGTGCGCCGGGACTGGCACGGTACCCTCGCCCGCGTAATTTACTGAGACCGGCAGTCGTAGCGCGAACCGCCGAGTGGCGCGTTTTTCGTCCTGCTGGACTTCTACGTCCATGCGGAAGACTCTTAAACCCCTGTTAGCATGTAACTTCGTGAGCAACCTGTCAAGCGGAAGTTGAGGCTGCCGTCTGGCAAGCTCGTCTGGACGCCGATCATGTTATAGGAAAATTGTGCCCCCGCACTCTAACGCGGGACTGATGTAATCTGATAGCAATGGTATTCGTTCTCGACAACTACGATTCCTTCACCTACAACCTGGTGCAATACCTGGGAGAGTTGGGAGCAGAAGTTGTTGTGCGCCGCAACGATCAAGTTACGGTGAAAGAAGTCAAAGCGATGCGTCCGGAACACATTGTCATATCGCCCGGCCCATGCACGCCGCAGGAGGCCGGCATCAGTATCGATATATTTCGACAACTCAGCGGTCAATTTCCCATTCTTGGCGTGTGCCTTGGCCATCAAGCCTTAGGTGCCGCGTTCGGGGGAAAAGTGGTGCGAGCGCCGCACCTGATGCACGGAAAAACCAGCCAGGTAAAGCACGATGGCCGCACCGTTTTCAAAGAGCTGCAATCGCCGTTCACCGCCACGCGCTATCATTCGCTGATCGTAGAAGAAGAGGGATTGCCGTCCGAACTCGAAGTCAGCGCCTGGACCGCGGAGCCCGATGGCTCACGCACAATAATGGGACTGCGCCATAAAAGCCTTCCGGTGGAAGGGGTGCAGTTTCATCCTGAGAGTGTTCTAACGGGGGAAGGCAAAAAGCTGATCGCCAATTTCTTGAACGTGTAGGGACGGGTGCCCACACCCGTCCGGCGGAGCAAAGCTCCGCATCCCGACGTGGATTGTTCGGGGCTACACTGCTCGTTTCTCCTTCAACCCGTTCGTCGCGGCCGCTCTTTCTGCCAATGCTAAGGTCACAATGCGCAACATTTCCTCTCGCGGCGCCGGCTTGCCCGTCCAGATTTCGAATTGCCGCGCTGCCTGCTGCACGAACATCACACTCCCGGGAATGACTTCCGCTCCGCGCTCTTTGGCAAGCTTCAGCAGGCGGGTTTCCGCGGGGTCGTAGACCATATCAAACACGATCTTGGCTTTGATCTCTTCAGCATTCAGCGGAGAGTCGCGCGTATTCCCCATCCCGACGGGCGTGGCATTGATAATGACGTCGAAGTCTAGTTTCTTCAGATCCGGGCGCTTAACAGTACGTGCTTTGGCTTGGCGCGCCAGTTTCTGCGCTGCCGCCACGTTTCGGTTCAAAATGAATATTTCGGCGCCCCGCTCCTTCAATCCGAACACCGCCGCCCTCGCCGCACCGCCGGCTCCCAATACCAGAATGCGGGCGCCGCTCAGTGGAATGCGTTGTTCCAGCGGACGAACCACACCCGAAGTATCGGTGTTAAAGCCATAAAGTTTGCCATCCTGCGACCGGACCACCGTGTTGCAGGCCCCAATCTTCGAGGTGTGCGGATCGGTATTGTCCAGATACTTGAGGATCGCCTCCTTATGCGGCATGGTGATGGCCAGACCGTGAATTGGTATTTCTCGAATGCACGCCAGCAGATCTTTTAAGGATTTAGTATTCAGCGCCAGAAAAACTCCGTTCACATTTTCACGTCGCAGGGCAGCATTCATGATCGCAGGCGAAAGAGAATGCGAAACCGGGTCTCCGGCCACGCCATAAACCTTTGTGGCTGCGTCCACTTGATCAATGCGGTAGATGCTGCGCAGTTCTTGTGCTGTCACCTGCCCGGGCGCGGTTTTTTCGTCAGCGGTAAGCGCCGCGAACGTAAATGCACTACCCGCGCGCACGCCCAACACGCGGCTGATGATGCCCTGCTCGCCCATGCACAGCCCGACCAGGCTATGCGCGTCCTGGTGCCTTTCCAGAAACTTCATCATTGTGACGTTGTCATAAAGGGAGTTGGCCGTACCCACGATCTTGTAGAAGTCAGCAGGGTAGGCCGACATCTTCTTTAACGTCTCGTCGAGTTTCTGCGTCGCCCTGAAATCATGGAAGGAAAGTACAACCGCGGCTTTTCCGCGAAGCTTGGCTAGTTGGGAGGGTTTCAGCCGTGCCACAGTCTGGAGTTCAACGTCTACCAACTGGCAGCCTGCCTCAGCCGCTTTGCCGAGAATCTCCAATTGCGAGCTAATTGGACCCTTAAATTTGCCCCCGCTGGCTACTCTCCGGGAAGTGGCAATCACGGTCACATGTGGATGGGTTTCGGTAAATTCCTTAATCTTGGGAAACGCCAGGCCTGGTCGGGGAATGTAGTCCAATCTTAACTCAACAAAAGGGTTATCTCGAGATACCGCCTCAGCTTTTTCCAGCATTTCTCCGGGGCTTGGGGCAGCAATGGCCACGCACACCCGCGACAACCGCAGGTGCAGAAGTCTGGAATAGTGACTATTTCCGGCGTCCATTTAACCGCGCGATATTACAGGGACATCGCACCAAAGCGCAACAACATTGCACTATTTTGGGGCAGTAAACTTTTTATCAACCCCCACAGTAGACCTGCGTAACCTTGACCCGCTCTGGTTACCTTGCTACTTTCCACATTGGAAGTTTCTTTGTTTTAAGCAACTTAGGGAAACACCGAGTCAGGCGTGGGCCTGGGAGGAATCATGAAGAGAGCAGTATTTTTTCTGTTGCCGTTAATGGCCGGACTTTCCTGGGCGCAGCAAGGCACGCCGTCCGATGAGCCGACTCCGAGTGGCACGGTCGCGACCGTCATTAATTTCCCCGTCGAAAAGGTCCAAACCCCAAGTGCCGCTGACCTTTACTGTGCAGGCTTCGTCAGAAAACCCGAGCCTAAGAAGAATTATGTCGCCGGCGGGTCTGAATCGCCATTTAACACCAATTACGGCAATGGCGAAGCCATCTATCTGAATGGCAAGGGCTATGAAGCCGGCCAGCAATACACGATCATCCGCGAACTGCAGGATCCTAACCGTTACGAACTCTTTCCTGGGCAATTCGCAGCCACGAAAGCGGCCGGCCGCCCGTATGAAGAATTGGCGCGCGTAAGAATCATTGATACCCGCCCACATATGGCCATCGCCCGCATCGAGTTCAGTTGTGACTCAGTGGCTCCCGGCGACTTGGTTGTTCCCTTTGAGGAAAAGACTCTGGTCAACTTTCACCCGCCGCTCCGCTTCGACCGTTTCGCTCTGGCGAGCGGCCAAGTTAGTGGACGCATTCTTCTCGCCAAGGACTTTGACTCTGAGCTGGGCACGGGCGGAACCGTCTACGTGAACATTGGCGCCAACCAAGGATTGAAAGTGGGAGACTTCCTTCGCGCCGAGCGCCTCGGCAGCGCGGTCAGCCGCGACCCAGTCGACTCACTTTCCTTCAGAGCCGACTCCTATGAAATGACGCAGAACGAACCTCCGGTTATCAACCCGACCATGCTCGACCGCGGTCATGGGCCAATCATCCATACCGACGAAATGCCGCGCCGGGGCGTTGGTGAGATTGTGATCATAGGTACGACTCCGGCGACAGCGACCGGAATGATCGTATTCTCACTGGAGCCGGTGCACGTTGGTGACGTCGTAGAACTTGATCAGCAATAGGCAATCAGATTAGTTCGCTCTTCGGGAAGGAGCAATCCTTCCCGATTTTTTTTTGCGGTGATGTGACCTGCCGCAGTTACTCAGGTTCGCATTTGAGGTCCCCAAACACCTCTGCGGTAAACGCCTCGATATGCGCGCCGGTGCACCACGCATCCGGTGGCAGCCCGGCCTTCAGGCAGGCTTGCTCGAGGAAGGTTGTCCGGTCCCATGCGTGCTCAACTGGGACCTGAGGCAGTAAAAGCCCACGCCGCGCGCCGTCCGAGATCGCCAGGCCATGACGGCCTATCTCAATTTCACTCGGAGCTACGGGATGTAATTGCGAAAGAACGCTGATTGAAATGCAAAGCGTTCGCGCTTCTGCCAGGCGGACTGGGGGAAAGCGCGGGTCTTCCGAGGCCGCGGCTCGCGCAGTGTCCACGACTGCCCGATACACTGGTAGGACCGCTGCAGGAAATCCTACACAGCCACGCAATTTTCGATCCACGTAGAGGGTTGTAAAGACACCGCGCGGCTCTGCCAGATGTGGCGAAGGCGCAGGAAAAGATATGTCCCGGCCTTCGAGAGAAGAGAGAATCGCTTCGTGCGCGATCTGCAGCAGCACCTTTCGCTCATCAGAATCATATTCAGTCATTGCGCCGGAAAAACTAGAAGCCGGCGGTGACGTATTAGACGGCTGCGACATTGCGCTTCTTGCGCCGGCTCAGGATGAACGCCCGCCTTTGGCGCTTTGCGGCGTGACGATCGATTCTTCGCCAGAAGGCTGCGAAGTAATCTGCGGCTGAAATCAAAGACAAACCCACCATAAACCAGATGGCCAGTAGCGCGACCCAGTGAACGGAGAACACATAGTGACCGAGCGGCCACTCCTGCCAGCGGTGATCGAGAATCACTGCCACCACCGAAACGATCTGTACCAGCATTTTGAATTTTCCGAGGTCGCTGGCTTCGATTGTGAATCCCTCGGAAACCGCAATGGCGCGCAGGCCGCTGACCAAAAACTCTCTGCCAATAATCACCACCGCGATCCACGCAGGTACCAGTCGGGGATTGAACTGCACCAGGGTGATGAAGGCTGCCGCGATCAGGAGCTTGTCTGCGAGAGGATCCAGCAGTATCCCCATGGTTGTAATCTGGCCGCGGCGGCGCGCGATGTAGCCATCAATCCCGTCGGTGATCGACGCTGCGATAAACAGCGCGGACGCCAGGATTTCCTTCTCGCCATTGGCGCTGCTGAGACGGCTGGTAGAAAGCACCCACATAAGCAGAGGAATCATGCAAATGCGGATGAGCGTGATGGAATTAGGCAGGTTCACAGCAAAGTCGCGGCGGGGAAGTCCCGAGGCGATACTTGATTATCCTCCACCAGGATTCGCGAAGCAACGCGCAAAAGGACGGGATGGATAATCGCCCAAAGAGTGCTTCATTCGATTGAGTACTAGAGTCGCAGCCCCGCGATTTTCCATTCCCGGGAACAAGGCCGCTTGACAAAAGCAACCCCTCCGATCCAATATGGCGTCATACGACATGTCGATAGATGAACTATGGAGACATTTGCGTTAAGTGAACCGGTATTACTGGTCCTGCTGAGCCTGGCGGAACAGCCGCGGCATGGCTATTCAATCCTGAAAGACGCTGAATCCATGAGCGGCGGCCGGGTTCTGCTCAGCACGGGCACTTTGTATGGTGCGCTGCAGCGCCTGCTCGATCAAGGCTGGATAGAACGCATTGAAGAGGACGACACCCCGCGCGACCGGCGCACCTACAGGCTCACCTCGCGCGGGCGGCGGAATCTGCAAATGGAAATTGAGCGCATGCGCCACCTGACCAAGGTGGCTGGCTTGCGCATGACCCGCAAGGAGGCGTGATCGTGGCGTTTACGGTCTACTGCTGGTTGTTATGCCTATATCCGGGCAGCTATCGCGATGAATTCGGCGCGGAGATGACGTCCGTCTTCCGAGCCGCACGAAGCGAGCTTCCGCCAGCACTGCCTGCGAAGATCAGCTTCTACCAACGCGAATTTTGTGGACTCTTATCGGGTGCCATGCGTGCGCGCTTTGACCATCTGTTCGGCCCTGCCATTCCATTTGGGAGGTTCAGTATGCAACCCCAGTTTCGTTTTCCCCGCTCCACCGTGTTCCTGATGCTAGTGATCTTCGCCGGTGTAGTGCTCACCATCAGGATGGCCAGTAGCGTTGCTGGCGACAAGGTGGGATCGGTTTGGCCGTCATTGATATCCGTTCTGGTTTTTATGGTGCTGACTATGTGCGCCGCCGCCGCAGTCGTCTGTGGGATTCTGCACACCCTGCGGCGTAGCGGCGTACATCGCCTGGAGAACGTTGACCGTCGGATGTATTCAGGGGAGTCGAACAGCGACCAGTAGCGGTAGAGGATAGTTCTTGTGATCTCGGCACCTTGCGAACCATCGCAAGGTCGAAGCCGATTGCGACTTAGGCGCGTCTGCAACGATCAGCTTCGGCATTCTGACTGTAAACAATGACATGGGCGTCAGAAATCACTGGCCCTCCAAACCTACTTCGTCGTTGTCGCCGTACTGTGATGGGCAATGATCTGGTCTTTGATCTTCTCGTAAAGCGATTGCGGAATGATCTTTTTGGTGACCAGTTCGCGCTTGGTGCGATACGGCCGCCCGGCGATGATCTTCTCGGCATAGGCTTTCCCAATGCCGGGGATCGCGTCCAGTTGATCTTTGGTCGCAGAATTGATGTCCAGCTTTTCTCCCATTGCTGCAACTGCCTTGGAGGCCTTTGCAGACATCGAAGAATCGGTGCTCGATTGCGCACCTGCGCTCGTCATAGCAAAGACAAGGCTTGCTGCCAGGATTACCGAATAAATCAGCCTCGAAAAAGTACGCATAGTTTTTCTCCGTCCTATCACTGTTTGCCCTTAACGCGATTTGCCCTCACGCGTAAATTCCCCGTTGTTTGATGGTATAAGCCACTCGATCGATGGCCAGCATGTATGCCGCTATGCGGTTGTTGACGTTATGCAATTGCGCATAACGGACGACATCCTGGAATGCATTCACCATGATGTCCTCTAACTGCTCGTTTACCACCGACTCCTTCCAGAAATACCCCTGCCGGTCTTGCACCCACTCGAAATATGAGGTCGTAACCCCACCGGCATTGCAAAGGATGTCGGGGATCACAAAGACTTTTTTCTCGGCAAGGATTTCGTCGGCGGAAGCGGTAGTAGGGCCATTCGCGCCTTCGGCCAGAATACGGCATTTGATACGATCGGCGTTGCGACTGGTGATCTGGTTCTCGGTCGCAGCCGGGACCAGGATTTCACATTCCGTCAACATCAGTTCTGCCGGATCAGCGCTTTCGGCTTCGCGGAAACCCGTGATGCTTCTGGTGATCTCGCGGTGTTTCACTAGCGCCTCGACATCGATTCCGTGCTTGTTGTAGATTGCGCCGTCTACTTCGATTACTCCGATGATCCGGTAACCCGCCTGCGCCATTAAGAGCGCGGCATTCGAGCCAACATTGCCGAAGCCTTGCACGATGACTCGCGTGCCTTCCGGCTTAAGACCGAGTTGCATGAGCGCCTGGTCGCACACGATCTTGATCCCTCGCCCCGTAGCTTCACGGCGTCCGCGCGATCCACCAATATTGATTGGCTTGCCAGTGACAACGGCGGTGACGGTCTGGCGCATGTGCATGGAATAGGTGTCCATAATCCACGCCATGGTCTGCTCGTTGGTGTTCACATCGGGCGCGGGCACATCTTTTTCGGGACCGATGAACTCGATCAATTCCGCAGTGTAGCGCCGGGTCATACGCTCCAGTTCGCCCATGGACATTTTGTGCGGGTCGCAAATTACTCCGCCTTTAGCGCCCCCGAATGGGATGTTCACGATGGCGCACTTCCAGGTCATCCAACTAGCCAGAGCGCGGACTTCGTCGAGGGTCACATCGGGTGCATAACGGATGCCGCCCTTTCCTGGGCCGCGCGCAATCGAGTGCTGCACACGAAATCCAGTAAAGACCTCCAGCTTCCCGTTATCCATTGAAACTGGAATATGTACGATCAGTTCGCGGTTGGGATACTGGAGCACCTTCCACAGGCCTTCATCCAGGTTGAGCTTTTGTGCGGCAAAATTGAAACGCGCAGATTGCGCCTCCCAGGGATTAATTTCCTGTTCGAGCGTAATAGTCTTCATGAACTCTCCGAATTAGGACCACGTGGTTCGCTGGCAAGGGTTGGATTGGTTACCAGCACGCAAACTCTCAGATTTTAGACAGCGATAAGCGAGGAAGCAAGCCGAGGAGTGAGTTTTGAAAATGCAGAAGAACCGGAACGGATTATTTCTTTTCTGATTTCTTGCCCGCGCTTTCCGTTTTCGACTTCTTATCTCTCGTATCTTTCGTACCTTTGCTGTCTTTGTCTTGCTTGCTCTCTTTCCTGTCCTTCGTTTCGGCGGAATCCTTCGCGGACTCGGACTTGTCTCCGGTATCTGAACCGGAAGACGGGCCGGAGCGTTTGGCGTAATCCGTCACATACCAACCCGACCCTTTGAACTGCACCGCAGGGGCAGACACCATTTGCTCGACTTTCCCGCCGCACTCCGGACACTTCTTCACCATTGGATCAGAGAACTTCTGAATGCGCTCAAAGCGGTGGCCGCACTTCTTGCACTCGTATTCGTAAAGTGGCATGAGAGGGAACGAAGAATTCTGATTTTATCAGGACGTTTGCAAAAGGTTCAAAATTCAGTTGCAAGGTTTCAAGGTTTCCAGTTCAAGACTCTGATCGGACGAAACATTGAAACGCGGAAACTTTGAAAACCTCGTTCCGATGCTACACTCGCGCACATGCCCTCAGCGGAAGACCTGGCGCCGGGACTTTATTTGGTTGCTACGCCAATCGGCAATCTAGAGGACATCACGCTGCGAGCGATTCGGGTTTTGAAGCAGGCCGACCTGATCGCGTGCGAAGACACGCGCCAGACGCAGAAGCTGCTAAATCATCGCGGGATTACGACGCCAGCTATCAGCTATCACGAGCACAACGAGGCTTCGCGGGCGGCAGAACTGATTGAAAAGCTGACACAAGGCGCTCGGATTGCGGTGGTGAGTGACGCGGGCATGCCGGGAATTTCCGATCCTGGATTTCGTCTGGTTTCGCTGGCGATTGCACGCGGAGTGCCAGTGGTGCCGATTCCGGGACCAGCCGCATTTGTGTCAGCCTTGGTCGCAAGCGGGCTGCCGATGGAGTCTTTTTCTTTCCGCGGATTCCTGCCACCGAAGAGCGGGGCGCGGCGGCGGGAGCTAGACCAGGTGCGAAATTCCGCTCAGACTGAAATCTTCTACGAGGCCCCACACCGGATTCTGGCTGCACTCGAAGATGTGGTTGCGACGCTGGGACCGGGACGTCGTGTCGCCATCGCGCGCGAGCTGACGAAAATCCACGAGGAATTCCTGCGCGGAACGGCGGCGCAAGTTCTCGACATTGCGAAGAATCGCGACGAGATGAAGGGCGAGATCGTGTTACTAATTGGGCCCGCTGCCGAGGGCGAAACCCAGGCGACTGCGTCGTCCATCCGAGATCGTGTCGAACAGCTGATGCGCGATGAAGAACTGGACGAGAAGTCTGCCCTGAAGAAAACAGCCAAAGAGCGGGGAATTTCCAAGAGTGCGGTGTACCGGGAGTGGCATGGATCGAAGTAGGTAGTCCTTCATCATGTTCTTCAGGATCATTGGCGAAATCTCCGCGATAGAGACGATCGCGACTGGAAGAAGCATTCGAGAGATCCGCCGCTTACGGAAGTGCTATGGCGGTCGACGATGGCAAGATGAAGGGACTGGGTAAAATCGAGCTTCTGGATGGTACGATTTGTCTAGCGGAGCTGCACTGGTACGAAGCTCATGGTGTTGGCTCGAAAGAACTCAAGCTCAAGCGCATCCTGGAAGAATTATGAGGCGAAACGAGAAGAATTTCGTGGTGTGCGTCAGCAACAAGGGATACCCGGCTTCGTTGGAACTTCGCAAACTCTACCAAGTACTTCCTGACGAGCAGGCGGCGAAACTGCGACAGATTCGAGTGGTCGATGAATCAGGGCAGGACTATCTTTACCCCGAGCAGTATTTCGCTCCCGTGCAACTACCGCAGGCCACCGAAAAAGCTGTGTTGCGCGCACGCTAACTACTTGCCCGCCAATTCCTTCTTCACCGCTTCGCTTACGACTTTCCCATCCACGCGCACGCCCTGAGTCGCAAATTTGGCCATGGCATTTTTCATGACTGTGCCCATGTCTTTCATGGTCGGCGCACCCATTTCTGCGATTACCGCCTTGACGCTGGCCGCGATATCAGCCTCGCTGGCCGCCTTCGGCATGTAGGCCTCAATGACCGTGATCTCGGCAGCTTCCTTGTCAGCCATCTCCTGGCGGCCACCTTTGGTGAATTGCTCGATGGAATCCTTGCGCTGCTTAATGAGCGTGCCCAGCACCTGCTGAGCTTCTTTGTCATCGAGCGGCGCCATTTTTTCGATCTCGCGGTTCTTGAGCGCAGTCTTCACCATGCGCAACGTCGACAGCCGAGCTTCTTCGCGAGCTTTCATCGCCGTAGTGATGTCTTTCTGAATCTGGTCTACGAGGGGCATGCGAGGATTATAACTTCGTTGCTGTTTAGAAGTCGTCGTTGGTCGTTCGTCGTTGATCGTCGGCAAAACCAATTGCGATCTCACTGAACTCCGTAGCACAGGATTTCTCTTCTTTTTTGGTTTCTCGGCGTACTCTGCGATCTCGGCGGTCAATTCGGTTTTGCCAACGACCAACGACGAACCACCAACGACGCACAGCGACGCTCCGAACGAAGCCCCAATTTTCCGATACACTAGAAGGTACTTTCTGCGTTCCCAGACTTCATCTCAAAAGGACTAATGTCATGCTGCTGAAGAACCGTCTTTTCACTCCGGGCCCCACTCCTCTGCTACCGGCTGCGCAGAATGCGATGGCCGCATTTACCGCCCATCACCGCACCGCCGACTTCAAAGCTTTGTACACCCGAGTTCTGGCCGACATGAAGGATTTTGTCGGCACCACGAATGACGTGTTAGTCATTGCCTCGTCTGGAACCGGCGTGATGGAGGGATCGATTTCAAACCTGACCTCGCCGGGGGACAAGGTTCTGGTGCTCACGGCTGGAAAATTCGGCGAGCGCTGGCGGGATCTCGCGAAGGCCTACGGGTGCACCGTGGATTTGGTCGAAAAGTCTTATGGCGAGACGTTTTCGTTGGACGAAGTCCGCTCGAAGCTGACGCCCGAGACGCGAGCGGTTTACGTCCAAGCGACGGAAAGCTCTACGGGAGTTCGCCACGACGTGCAAGGGATTGCAAAGCTAGTGCGTGCGAATGGCGATACCCTGCTGATTGTCGATGCCATCACCGGCCTTGGCACCACCCATCTCGACGTTGACGGTTGGGGCATTGACGTAATCATTGGCGGGTCACAAAAAGCATTAATGATTCCGCCCGGACTGGCCTACTGCGCAGTAAGCGAGCGCGCGTGGAAGCGGATGGAGACGACGAAGAATCCGCGCTACTATTTCGATTTTCGCAAAGAACGCAAAGCCGCCGCCAAGGGCGAATCAGCATTCACTCCGGCGACATCACTGTTCGCGGCTCTGGGCGCGGCGCTCGATTTCATTCGCCAGATGGGCAATGGCGATTTGGCATCCGGACGCAAGGCTTTGGTGGACAATGCCGAACTTGCCGCCGAAATGACGCGGGCGGGCGTTAAGGCGCTCGGACTAAAGCTGTACGCGTCGTCGCCAAGCGCGGCGCTCACCGCGATCTCGGCGCCCGCAGGACTTGACTCTGGAAAGATCGTGAAGGAGTTCCGCGAATCATTTTCAGCAGTGGTGGCCAATGGTCAGGGTGATATGAAAGGCAAGCTCTTCCGCATCGCCCATATCGGTTACTACGATTTCCTGGACACAGTGGGCATCCTGGCTGCGCTCGAGCACGTGCTGGCGACCGTCACCGATAAGCCCGTCGAGTACGGCGTCGCAGTGCGGGCGGCGCAGGAAGTATTCGCGCGCGCCCGCCGCGGTGAATTGGCGGAAGTGGCAGGGGTCAAAAGCTGACTCGGAATATTCTGCCGCTCGTGACCGCCGCGAAGGTGAGCAAGGCGACTCAGTTGATCGTGAAGTTCATCGGCGACGAAGTTGCAGCCGCGGTGCCACCGCCGTACAGGCCTCCCGGAGTGCCCGGATTGGTAACGGTTACCGGCACGGTAGCGGCATTCATCACCGCGCTGGCCGGAATCGTGGCCGTAACTTGAGTTCCGCTGACAAAAGTTGTGCCCATGGCCGCACCGTTAAAGTTCACGATTGCCTTCGAACCAAAATTCGTGCCGTCTACCACGAGCGTGAACTGCGAACTGCCGGCGGCAGTACTAGGCGGTGTAAGCTGCGCGATAGCCGGGGTTGTGCCAGGTTGCTGGGGCGTGGTGGCGTGGCTTGAATAGCCGCATCCAACGCCAGTTGCGGCCAATAAGACGATCATTAGTAGCTTCATAGTTTCTCTCCAGAAAGTGCTGACGAACTGAAGTAAGTGTAGGAAGCGCGGCAATTTGGAGTGTCGGTAGGCTGTAACTTTCTTGTAAAGGAATCATCGACATGAAAATCGTGATCGCGGAAAAAATGTCCTCCTCGGCCGTAAACCTATTGCGCGAGCCGGACTGGACAGTCATCACCCCCGACCAACTAAACGGCAGCTTGGCCAAAGAATTAGAAACCGCGGACGCATTACTGGTGCGGTCGGCGGTGCAGGTGGATGCTGCCTTGCTGGCCAACGCCTCCAAGCTGCGGGTGATTGGCCGCGCCGGGGTTGGCGTCGACAATATTGAACTGGAAGCCGCGACCCGCCAGGGCATCGCGGTAATGAACACGCCCGGCGCGAACGCCGTTGCCGTGGCCGAAATTACGATTGGCCTGATGCTGAGCATGGCGCGGTTTATCCCGCGCGCCAACGAGCTCATGCATGCCGGCAAATGGGAAAAGAAGTCTTTACAGGGCACGGAGCTGCGCGGCAAGACGTTGGGCATCGTGGGGCTGGGAAAGATTGGATTGGAAGTCGCCAAACGGGCCCGTGCCTTCGGCATGGAGATCGTGGGTCATGATCCATTTGTTTCTCCCAGTATCGCGAAAGATGGCGGCATTCGGCTGGCATCACTCGATGAGCTCTATGGCGCATCAGACTATTTGAGCCTTCACGTTGGGCTGACGCCTCAGACCGAAAACATGATCAACGCCGAATCACTCAAGAAAATGAAAAAGGGAGTGCGCCTGATAAATTGCGCGCGCGGCGAACTGGTCGAAGAGGCAGCGTTAGTTTCCGCACTCAAGGCAGGCCAGGTAAGCGCGGCTGCGTTAGACGTTTTTGCGCACGAGCCTTTGAAGGATTCGCCGCTGCAAAAAATGGAAAACGTGATTTTGACCCCGCACATCGCAGGCTCGACCAACGAAGCTCAGGAAGCTGTCGGACATCAGATCGCGCTTCAGGTGAAGGAATATCTGAAGCACGGTGTCATCCAAAATGCCGTGAACGTGCCCTCGGTCTCGCACGACGAGTACCTGCAGATGAAGCCTTACATCGTGCTGGCCGAAAGAATGGGATCGTTCCTGGCGCAGATCAGCGGAAGCGGCGTGGAAGAAATTTCCATCGCCTACACCGGCCACATCGCTGAGTGGAAAACAGAACTGATCCGCAACGCCACCATAAAGGGCATCCTGAACGTTGCGGTCGACGAAACCGCGAACCTGGTCAATGCGGCAAGCTTGGCCTCTTCGCGTGGCCTGCGTGTCCATGAAGAGCGCAAGCCAAAAGCTTCAAGTGGGGGGGCCGGCAGCGTGCTTTCCATCGAGATTCGGACCCAAAAAGAAACGCATATCGTCAAAGGCGCAGTGCTGCGAGAGAACGCGCTCCGGCTGTTACACGTCGATGGGATTGATGCCGAAGCGCCACTCGAACAAAATTTGATCTACATGCGAAATCAAGACGTCCCGGGAGTAATTGGAAAAGTGGGTACGATCCTGGGCAAGCACGGCATCAACATTGCGAATTTCTCTCTTGGCCGCCGGAGTGGCGAACCGCAACCCGGACAACCGTTGGAAGCCATCGCGGTTGTGCAGGTCGATGGTAGCGTGCCGGAGGCTGTGGTCTCCGAGTTACGCGGTATACCGGCCGTGCATCAGGCCAAGGCAATCCATATCGAGTAATAACCTCGCGACGCGAAAGGGAATGAATGCTGAAGAAAGCGCTATCGGCGGTAGCAATCGTTTTTCTGTGGCTATCATTTGCTGCCGCACAGGATGTCGGCCATTTTGATGTCAGCTTCGCGTGGGGCGCGGCTTTCAATAAAACTTCAAGCAGTGCTGATAACGGGGTCAAGGTTTCTCCGACGAATTCGGGAACGATTCTCGGCACTTTCCGGTTCCGTTTTAACCGGATGAACGGCATTGAAGTGAACGGCGGCCGCACCAACAATTCCCAAATCTTTATTTTGGCCCCGAATAATTACCGCGTCCAGGCCAGCATCACCGAATACAGCGGCGCGTACGTATTGAGCCCCTTTCATTTCGAAAAAATAGAACCGTTCCTGCTCGCTGGCGGCGGGGCGTTACGCTTCAGTCCGGGAAACCAGTACATCAACGGGAACCTCTCTCCTTTTGGCGCTGCCCAGCAGACCTCGATGGCTTTCCTCTACGGCGGCGGAGTGGATTATCGCGTTTGGAGACGCGTGGGGCTGCGGCTTCAATACCGCGGGCTGGTTTACAAAGAGCCCAATTTCCACTTGGCCCAATTTTTCACTGGAGCAAAGGGGCACATGGCCGAGCCTTCGATCGGGATTGTTTTTAATTTCTAATCAGGATTCGAGGGCGGCTTTGCGCAGTTTGCGTGTCTCCGCCAGCAGGGCCATAGAATGCATCAGATTCTGCAGCGTCACGATTCCGACCAGCTGTTGGTTCTCAACAATAGGGATAATGCTCAGGTTGCGAGCGCTCAGCTTGCGAAAAGCAGAAGACAGTGACTCGGTCTTCTGGGCCACATCGAAAATCCGCTGCATCACTGCCTGCACGTAGCCGTTACCTTCCCGCCGCAAGGTTTGTAGGATCTTCTGCTTTGAAACCACGCCGACCATATCTGCGCCGCGGATGACCGGAAAGTCATCCTGCAACGAGTGCACGGCTTTCTCCAGTGCATCTTCTAGCGTGTCGGCAGGTGAGAGCGTGGCAAAATCGGTGAGCATAATATCTTCCAGTCGCACCGTCTCCAGCACCGAGCGGAACACTGCCGAACGGTCTTCGATCTGGGCCGCGATGAACAGAAAAATGCCGATGACCGAAAACCAGTAATTCCACCAGCCGGCAAACATGAAGGCAATGGCGAAACCCCGGCCAATGCTAACGGCGCGTCGGGTTGCGCCGACCGGATCCATGGAGCGGCTGAACATGGCACGCAACACCCGCCCGCCGTCCATGGGATATGCCGGTAACAGGTTGAAAATCCCAAGCCACAGGTTTGCCCAAACCAGGCTGTGTGGCAGATTTAGAGACGTCACATATGGATCGGCCCACAAGCGGTCGGTGGGCATGGCGACGCTAAGAACGACGGCTCCCGCTCCGGCAATTAGAAAGTTGACGATTGGGCCGGCCGCCGCGATGCGTGCGTCGCGCTTCCAGTTCGTGGGCAACTCAGGCTGGGCTTCGTCGAAGATCGTAATTCCGCCAATGGGCAAAAGCACAATGCCTTTAGGAGGAACTCCAGATCGCCTGCCGACCAGCGCATGCCCCAGTTCGTGCAATACTACTGAGCCGAACACAATAGCCAGCAGCGCCGTTCCGCGCCATGGGCTTATGGTATTTCGCGCCAGTTGCTCATTTCCCCACACAAAGACCAGCAGCAGCAAAAATGACAGATGAATTCGGATTTCGACTCCGAAAATTCGTCCCGCGTGAATGGACCAGGTTCGCATGTCTATTCTGTAATCTTATATGGTTAGACGACCCGTCGTCGCCCTGCGTTGTGGAGTGAGGATTTCTCAGCCAAAACCATGCGAATCATCGCCGGACAATTTCGCAGCCGTCGGCTGGCGTCCCTCAAGGGTGCGGAAATCAGGCCAACCTCAGACCGGCTGCGCGAAACTCTATTTGATGTGCTCACTGCGGGAAACCCTTCAGCGCTCGAGGGTTCGGTGTGGGTTGACTTGTTTGCCGGGACCGGCGCCGTAGGAATCGAAGCGCTCAGCCGCGGCGCCGCCATGGTTTATTTTGTTGACTGCTCAAAAGCCGCTACCGACCTAATTCGGCGCAATCTCCAGCCACTCGGAGTCAGCGGCTCTTTTCAACTTCTTCAGCAAAATGTCGAGCGGGCAATTCCGCTGCTCGATCGTCAACGGGTCAGACCGGATTTCATTTTTCTTGACCCTCCATATGCCCTGCGAGACGCGTACGAGAAGGCGTTGTCGGCCTTAGGAGACTCGGCGATGGCCGAAAAAGCCCTGGTCATCGCGGAACACGAAAGGAAAAATGACCTGGCAGAGAAATTCGGGGCACTTCAAAGGACTCGCAAGCTGGAGCAGGGAGACGCGGCACTCAGTTTCTATCGCCGCTGTTAGTGAAATCGGATCGGGGACCGCGCCATAAGCTAAAGCATATTTACATCAGCAGCTCATCTGTTCGTCGGACAATCGGGTGTTGCATTTCCTGCAGTTCGTTTTTTACGCAATTCAATCCGTACACGCACTGCTCAAAGTGGTCGGAGAGGCGTTCGAATAGTGGCGCAACTTTGGTGTATTCGAAGCAATCGAACTTCGAAACGATGTAATAGCTTTCCTTGCCCGTCTTCACCCAATCGATAAGGCTCTCGAGGCGATTACGGCGCAACCGAAGATGATTGATGCTCTCTGGGAACATCCCGGTAAAGAACAGCGTGTAGTCGCCAATGTGCTTGCGGACCTGACGCTCGCGGTCAAACGACGGTGCCGGGCCGAAGACCGGATTCGATTCCACCAGCATCTCGCCAACATCGGTCAGCGGCTTGCCGGCTTCATTACGCACTTTGAACAACTGCTCGGCGTCGCAGAATTCAGCCAGCAGATGCGCGACGTAGCCCACGAGCTCGGAGTCGCGAATCCCGATCTCGTGCGCGTAATGGCGTCCCACCATTTCAAGGAAAAGCTTCTGCAGCGGATGATCGTCCGAAATCATTTATGCACCTCGATCCAACTCCAGATTAGGATGCACTCACATTTGGCATTGTGCGTTGAATACCGTATTAATCAGTCGAAAGCAAGTAACTTCCGCACTGGAACTACTGCGCGTTCCTACTTAGTTAAACCCGGTGATTGGCGGAGGGTTTCTGCCCCTGCAAATTGTTGTCACTCGAAAAGGGTGGCTGCTAACGGCGGCACGTTAGCCCTTACAGGAGAGAAACCATTTCTCAAAGGACAGCGGCTTTCGATTACAATTCCGCCTACGTGAAATCGCAGGCGCTGGCAGTCAAACTTCTGCTTCCGTTCTTAACGATCGTCAGCATGGCGCAACAACCTTCTGCGCCCGAATCGGAAGCCCCCGTCACTACTTTGCGTACGAACACGCGACTCGTTGTCCTGGACGTGGTCGTGACCAATAAGCAGGGAGCGCCAGTCCGTAATCTTTCGAAATCCGATTTCACTATCCTTGAAGACGGCCATGAACAGTCAATCGCCTCTTTCGAGTCGCCGGATCAGCATGCGCCGGTCGTCCTCGATCATGCCGGAACCATGGCCGCCAGCCATGAAAGCGATCCAAAGAAGATCGTCGCCAACCCACTAACCATCCTGGTTTTTGATTCACTCGACACCAACATACTCGACCAGGCTTATGCACGAATCGAGATCAACAAGTTTCTCGAGGCACACGGGCCTTCTCTGGCACAACCGACTGCGTTGATGGCATTGGAGGAGAACCGCCTTGAACTCCTTCACGACTACACTACCGACGCAAAAACGCTTGAAGAGGCATTGAAGACCCACCGCGCGCACCTACCCTTTCGTTTGCTGCGTTCAATGGGAGAAGGTAATTCATATGCAGCGGCAGACAGGCCCGATAGCGCTGAACGGTTATTGGACGCGATCGAAGCATTGCGAGAAATCGCAACGGCGAACGCGCAATTCGCGGGACGCAAGAATGTCGTTTGGATCGGTCCCGGCTTTCCCAGCCTCAATCAGCTAAAGGTCTGGGCCGGGTTCGGATTTCGAGGACTCAATCAGTTCAACGCTTCCCCCACTAACAAAGTTACACTTCAAAGCTGGGAACAGGAGACACTGGAACTACTCTGGAAATCCAGGATTTCCGTCTATACCATCGATCCTCGTGGCACGGGGGCTGCGGAGGAACGGATAGCGCCGCCCACGGGGGACCTAGCTTTCGAACAGATCGCTCCTCTCACCGGAGGCCGCATCATTCGCGACACCAACGATATCGATGCGCGGATTGCGAATAGCGTGGAGGATGGCAGTGCATATTATGCGGTCGCATATCATCCGTCGAATCATGACTGGAACGGGAAATTTCGCAATATCAAAGTTGTAATGCGAGGCTCGGAGCTGACCGCACGCACTCGCGATGGTTATTACGGCATCCCTGATTCATCGCCGACGATGCAGGACATGGACCGGCTGCTGTCGCGAGCGGTCATCAACCCTCTTTCGTATCACTCTCTGGACGTCCAGGCCAGCGCCACTTTGTCCGGCACGCAGCCGCGCACCGCGAATATAACTGTTGATATTGACGCGAATGAATTGAATTGGGAAACTCCAGAGACTGGCAAACGGCGTTGCGAAATCACTGTGGTCACCGCCGGTTTTTCCCCCAAAGGACAAGTAGTCGCGCACAGGGTCAAGGAATTGGAAGTGGTTGTGGATGATAAAAAATACGGCGAGCTGACAAAAAAAGGAATGGTAATGAATCTGGCGATGGTGCTTCCGCCCACCGCAGTTCGCATGCGAGTGGTGGCGCGCGATTCCACCAATGGCAACATGGGCACCGCAGATCTCACTCCCACGGGCGAACAATTTCACTGAGCGAAGAATAGCGAAACATGCAACGACAAAACATTTCCAGCGGCACACCCTGGGAGCCGGTGGTCGGCTACTCGCGCGCGGTCCGCGTCGGCGATCGGGTTTATGTTTCTGGAACGACAGCAACCGGGCCAGATGGAAAAATCATTCCCGGAGACGCCTACGCGCAATCGGTGCAGACGTTGAAGAATATCGAGTCAGCATTGAAGATAGCGGGCGCGAGTTTAACCGATGTAGTGCGCACAAGAATATACGTCACCAACATCGCTGATTGGGAAAAAGTCGGAAAAGCGCACGGCGAATTCTTCGGCAAGATTCGTCCGGCTACTTCGATGCTCGGAATTACTGCGTTGGTCTCTCCGGACATGTTGGTGGAAATTGAAGCGGAAGCGATCATCGCTGCGTCCTCGACGAAAAAAGGGTTACCCCGTAAAAAAATCGATAGGAAAAGAAAACGATGAAGAATTTCACTGCGCTGTCGAAATGGTGGTGGTCGATTGTTGTTCTGTTTGCGCTTACCGGTTCGGCTTCGGCCCAAGGATCCGGCAAACAAACTGTCATTCATGCCGGGAAATTGCTTGATGTTAAGACCGGCAAAGTCGAAACCAACCAGGCCATTGTCATCCAAGGCGACAAAATCGTCAGCGTCGGCCCAGCTTCCGCAGTCCAGTCCTCACCTGACGACAACACGATCGAATTGCCCAACGCGACTGTTCTGCCTGGCCTGATCGACGCGCACACCCATCTCACCTACAATCCGCACTTTGGCTACGAGACCCTGGCTATCTCGGTGCCACGCGAGGCCTTGATTGGAGCACACCGCACGGGTCACGCTGGAAGCCGGCATCACCACTGTGCGCAACGTTGGAGCCCAGGGCTACGCTGACGTTGCTCTTCGTGACGCAATCAATGCCGGCGATGTACCAGGCCCTCGAATGCTGGTGAGCGGACCTCCACTTAGCATTACCGGTGGGCATTGTGATAAGGACTTGCTTCCATATGAGTACCACGCGACCTCGGATGGCGCCGCAGACGGCGTCGAGCAGGTGCAACACAAGACCCGGGAAATAATCAAGTATGGAGCAGATTTGATAAAAGTCTGCGCCACCGGAGGCGTGCTCTCAAAGGGCGACGATCCCAACGCCTCCCAATATACGCTCGAGGAAATGAAAGCCATTGTCGCCGACGCTCATCGGCTGGGCAGAAAGGTCGCCGCCCATGCGCACGGAGCGCAGGGCGTGATCTGGGCCTCGGAAGCCGGCGTAGACTCTGTTGAGCATGGCCATCTAATGAATGACGCAGCTATTGCTACGTTGAAGAAAAATGGCACCTACCTGGTCCCGACTCTTTATCTGGTCGATTGGCAACGAGAACATGCCGCCGAAGCCAACCTTCCCGATTTCGCAAAGAAAAAAATGGAAATGGTCTCGCAGGCTGGAAAAGCCAACATCAAGAAGGCGTTCGAAGCCGGAGTCAAAATTGGGATGGGGACCGACGCAGCCGTGTATCCGCACGGATTAAATGCGCACGAATTGGCAGTCTATGTAAGCCTCGGCATGAGTCCATTGCAAGCCATTCAAACCGCGACCATCAATGACGCAGACCTGCTGGGCTGGTCGGACAAGATCGGCACCCTGCAGCCCGGTAAGTGGGCTGACATCATAGCCGTAGATGGCGATCCCTTGCAGGATGTCGCAACCTTACAACACGTGAAGTTCGTGATGAAAGGCGGAGACGTCGTAAAGAACGAGTATGGGAAATAAAATCAATTTTCCTAGATGATGCGCGCGACTGCGGGAATGCGCCGAAGAACAGCGGTCGTGCCCCAACTTAGAAGAACCGCCCCAAGGAGCACCAGCGATCCTTTCGCAATTGCAGGCAGAGACGCCTTCAGCAGTGCGTATTGCAGCCAGATCACGAATCCGTAATGGACCAGGTAAATTCCGTAAGCATTCGCGGTCAGGCTGTCCCATATTCTTGCTCGCCTTCTCGCGAACCGCACGAACAGCGCCAGAAAAGCAAAACAGGATGTGCCGCACGACAGCACAAAACTAGAATCTGCGAGCACTTCCCACAAACGCGGCGAACTGTGCGGCGCAAACGCCGCGAATGTGACGGAGGCGGCGATTCCAAAGGCAACCAGGGCCGCGACTGTCCACAGGACCCAACGCCGCGCCAACTTGCCATCGGGAGCTAATAGGCCTTTCTCTGCGCCTAAGGCCCCAACTCCGGCACCGAGGAGGAAATAGACAAAATAATGGACTATGCGGCTGGTTTGGAAGAAAAACGGACCGCACGATGCCCAGTTGAAGGCAGTGAACAGTAGCGCCGTTGGGATGTAGGCGAGAGCCGAAACTGCGATCAGCAATCCAAAGAAAAATATCGGACGGCGATAAGCAACTGCCGACATCCGGCCGAGCGCTACGCCCCATTTGGGAAGCACAAGAAACAGAGCTGCAGCCATGCAGTCAAATGCCAGTAGGACCCAGATGAACCACGCCGGCCCGGCAGGCCAGTTGCCGAGCGAAAACCACTGGTGCCAGAAACCCGCCAAGCCCGAGTGAGATCCCGTGGTCAGATATGCCGGATAGTAGGCAAGTGGTGCGATCAACACAGCCACTGCGAAGGGTATCCCGAGCCTCGCCCCGCGATCGCGGATGAAAGCGCGGGATCCTTTGCGCTGCAGACTTTTCCAAACAAAAAGGCCGGAGAGGAAAAACATCAGCGACATAAAGAATGTGTCGTTGAAGCCAACCAACAGGCCGAATCCACTCCACCGAGCGGTGTCTATCACCGGAAAAGCCATCCAGAACCGTGGCTGTGCAACAAGGGTAGCCGGCGTTGGCGGCACAAATGGACAATAGGCGAGCACGGCGTGATGCGCCACCACAAGAATGGTGATGAACGCCCGCAAATAGCCGATGCCCACGTTGTATTGCAGGGCAGGCGTGCTTGTCGGTACCGGTCTTAAACCCTGAACTTCGGAGGGCAGCGAATCCCTCTCGACGGTGCTCATAATTCTCTCCTTCTTAATCTGATTCCCTGAATCAGCGGATGACGGTCGCTGCGTTCGGCACGATTCCAGCGCCGGCGTTCGACCGGAGGCGGATGATCCGATAGACATCGCCCAAGGCGATGAGCAAGCCGACGGCGATCACCCACGGAAACATCTTTGCGGACCACCAGTTGATTGCATGAGCGATCTGCGCGGTTTTTTCTGGGGCGACGTTCGTGACGCTGATCGCGACCACCAGATTGGACTTTATAAGCCAGCAAAATAAGGCTGACCCGATGCCATCAAATAGTAGACGCAAGCTGGCGCGGACTGCCGTCCAATAAGGACGGAACAAGTTGACGGTTGACGCGACCGTATTGGCAATCGCCAACGCCATAAAGCCCCAGAAGAAGTACCGCCACTTCGGCGCCAGCGTGATACTTACGCCGGAGAAGCGAATGAGCGTCTGGTACCACAGACCCCCGACCCAGCAGGCCCACCAAATACAAAACGCCATGTTGGCTACCAGTTCTGTAACCGAGGCAGAACGCGGGATCCGGTGGGGATCGCGGACGGGTGGCAGCTTTCGGGGGTCCCACTCTTCCAGAAATCTCGACTTGGCTTGTACCCTCTCCAGGATGGCAAATACGATGGTCACTCCTCCGACCCAGAAAAGAGTCACGGGCCAAAAAGAGGTCCAAAACAATCCAATGGTTGCAATCAAACTGTGGCTGGAATGTACGCCGCGAGAGATTGCAATTCCAATCCAAACCAGGATCCACGGCACCATGTAGAACGCCGCCACCATCTTCAGCACAAACAGATAAATAGGAAACAGCACCGGACCGACTAGCGACTCCTGTGGCAGGAAGCGGTTCGCCACCAGTACCGGGCGTCCACGTTGCTTCAGCAACGTCGCGATCTCGGACTCATTCAGCTTGCGCCCAAGCTCGGCCTCACGGTCTTCGATCTGTGAGTGCAGGTCTTCCGACAACTCGGCAATGATGTCTCGCTGCTGTTTCTTCGGCAGCCAGAATTTGACAGCCTGCAAATAACGATCGAGAAGTTCCATGGTTTATACCTCGGGAAAAACTCGTTTCGACGATGCGTTGCCCCCTGTACAGCCGGAGCTCACTCTCCCACCAGAAGGCGTAATGCCCAGTTGCGGATTGGCGGCTTGCTTGTAGCTCGTCTTGCATCCTGAAAGACCCTCGCGGCATAGCTGGCTGCAGCCCAGATGAGAAGCAGCACCGACCAGCCGTACGTAATTCCTTTTTGAGCGGCTGCTATTTCCGCGCTCGAAAGCTTTAGCGAAGTGACGGTGACAAATGTGCCGCCCTGCAGCCAGACCGCAAGCAAGTAACCAACTACGAGCAGACTCAACCCGTCGACAATCCCCCGAACGGCGGCGCGACGAGGATTCCAGTGCGGCTGAAATGCGTTGAGGCAGGCAATCGTCCCCTGGCAGAGCACCAATGCGAGAATCGGCCAATATAAGCGCGAGATCGCAGGCGCCATCGCGATGTTTACCCCGGGGATAGCTGGGATCCGCAACAGATTCACCCACCACAGCAGCAGCATCAAGTACCAGGCCAGCTCACTGATCGATGAGCTGCGTGGGACTCGGTTGGGATCGCGCACCGCCGGCAGGTTGCGGGGAGTCCAATTGTTCACCCACCGTTTGGCCTGGTAGCGATCGAGCAGCGCAAATACTCCCGTCATGGCGGCAAAGTTGATCAGTAATGCACGAAGGAATGGCTCCAACATTCCCTGAAAATGTCCGCTGCCACGCGGAGAGGCGAAGATCTCAGCACCAATTCCGAGGATGAGCCAGGGCGCAAAAAAGCAGATCCAGCCCGCTCTCAGAATCAGCCAATATATGGGAAATAGTCCCGGCCCGATCAAATATCGCGGCGGCAAATAACGCTGCGCCACCAGCATCGGGGGACCGCCCTTCTTGAGGATGGTCTCGATTTCGGCGTCGCTGAGCTGGCGCCCGAGTTCGGATTCTTTGTCCTCAATTTGCGAGCGGATGTCTTCCGATAATTCCGCGATGATGTCTTGCTTCTGTTCGTTCGGCAGCCAGAATTTCACTGCCTTCAAGTAGCGATCAAGAAGTTCCATGACCTGACTCCTTCAAGATTTCTTCAAGCGACTGGCCAATTCCCTGCCATTCGGCGAGCAGTTGTTTAAGCACTATCTTGCCGTCGCGGGATATTCGGTAGAAACGCTTGTTGCGTTTGTCTTCTTCACGCCATTCGCTTACCAGCAGCCCTTGGCTCTCAAGACGCCGCAGCAGCGGATAGAGCGTGCCTTCATCGATATCCATGCCCCGCTGCGCCAGCGCCTTTCGGAGCGTGTATCCGTAGTGCTCGGCACGGAGTTGCGCTAAAACCGCGAGCACCAGCGATCCGCGGCGCAATTCAAGGCGGAGGTTCTCGACCAGCGCGTCATTCTGAATACTTTGCGTCATACAGTGTATGACACATACTATGTATAACACAGTATCAATTGTCAAGAAAATTTTTGCGAAAGTTCTTGGCAATAAAAAAAGCCGGCGCGGGGCCGGCCTTTCTGAATAAAAATCAGGGCACTACTTCTTGGGAGCGATTGCGTCCTTCGCGGCTTTGGCAACGCGGAATTTCACAACTGTCTTAGCCTTGATCTGGATCGGTTCGCCGGTCTGCGGGTTGCGTCCCATGCGGGCCTTGCGATGCGCCTTCACCAGGCGTCCGAGGCCGGGAACTACAAATACGCCGCTCTTTTTGGTTTCTTTAATCGCCGTGTCGGCCAGGTGCTCCAGGAATGCGGCCGCCGTCTTGTTATTCAATTCCGTCTTTTCCGCCAAATGACGGATAAGTTGTGTCTTGGTGAGTCCTGCTGCCATTGAATCCTCCTCTTAGTTAACGAAATGATTACTTATTGGAATGCGGTTTTATCTTAATACCCCAAGCTGTGGAAAAACAGCAAATTAACCGCATTTTATGCGGGTATTTTGCGTGAGGAACCAAAAAAGGCCACAAAAATCGCGCCTCTCGCCGTCATCCGGTGAAAAATACCCTGTAAATTGCCCTTCTGAGGAGGTTGGCAGCCCCGCCGATTAGTACTGTCGTGCAATGAAGATCTATGCTTTCCGCCTATAATTTTTCAGTGCACGCTAATCGTTCGAGGATCGTGTTCGTGTGGCTGATATTCGCAGCGATACCTGCCTTGTCGCAGCAAACCGCCGCAGAAAACTCGCTTTCGATTTCGACGAAAGAACTTCCCAAGGCCTCACTCTGGGAGCCATACGCTGAAAACTTGCAAGCTTCGGGCGGAATTGAACCGTACCATTGGCGAATTGCTTCCGGTTCCGTGCCGCACGGGTTTCGCCTGAACGCAAATGGCACACTGACGGGTGTTTTGGATGGACCTGGCCAATTCAAATTTACTGTTCTCGTTACCGACAACGACAAACCGCCGAAGCAGCTGCGCCAGGAACTTGTGCTCACGACGGAGACTCCGTTAACCGTAGACTGGCAGCGGAAGGCCCAGGTTAATGGCCAGCGAATCGATGGCTCGATCAAAGTTTCCAATCACACGGGACGCGATTTTGATCTGACCTTCGTGGTGCTCGCGGTGAATGACATCGGTCGGGCCACCGCAATCGGATATCAACATTTCCCGCTGAAGAAGAACACAGTGGATATGGAGATTCCATTCGGCGATTCCTTGTCTCCCGGGAACTATGCGGTCAATGTCGATGTGGTCGGCGAGGAACCGGTTTCGAAAAATATATTTCGTAGTCGGCTGGTCACTGGCAAAGAATCCATAACCCAAGGCCCGTAAATGCAGAAGTGCCACCGAGCGCAGCGCCCCCGCGAGGAAGCTTAAAGGGCCGTTCTTTTAAGGGGGAGGAGCGAGTGGTAAGACCGGCCGCTCCAGAACGCGACTGACGCTGCTCATAGCGCGCGAACGCTCGGTTCGCGACCGCTAAAAAATAAGAGTCCCGAGGTTATGTCGATCTCATTCGTCTCGGCCAGTAGCTCGCTTTAGACCCTTGCCGACCTGCATTGATTACTATCCTTTCGGACCATAACCGGCGATCGTGCTCGGGCTCCGGGCTTACCGCCAACCGGACAAACCAGTTCAACGCCTGCGGGACTCTATCCTGCCTTCGACTGGGTTTCTTGTTCTCCTCGACCAGCGCTTTGCTATAGAGCCTTACTGGCCCTCCTTCGGTCATCCTGCACTAGCTGCTCGCCAGATCGTTGGTTGCCCAACATTCCTACGTTTCGCTCTTGCCGTCTGCCGAAGGTGACCGCGCTTGACCCCCGGACGCTGCACCAACCGGAAAAACTTCAGAAACTGTCAAAGAACGATTATGGTTTTACACCTTCTAAATTTTGGGTCAACAGAAAAATCGAAATTGCATGTGCTTTGCTTTCAACCGAGTGCAGCTCGTTCACAGGCGTGTGCAACACAACTTGTGCAGCTGCCAGGTCTCAGGTTCCCGAACCGTGGCTCTGGTAGCGGTTTTCCGAGGATTTCTGAGCATTTCTAATGAGTGATCGTTGATGCGAACTCAATCTCATTTGTGAAAATCGCGCACAATCCGCGCCAGTATTGCTGAGTGCGCCGAGCGGGTTCGCGATGCGGTATAACTAAATTGATCGTACACATGATTCAGGTGGCCGAAATTTCTCCTTTCGAGTTCAGACTCTCTAAGACACAGGCTTTGAAAAGCGCGGCGCTGGCTTTCGCTGCCCTCCTTTTGCTCACAGTATGCGGCGGATGTGAAGTCGAGCGGCGTAGAAGCGATACGGAACTCGGGTTGACCCCTCCACAGGCCGCCGGTAGGCACGTCTACGACCAGTATTGCGATCGCTGCCACTCTCCCTACTCATCGAGGAAGCGCCAGGGCCCGAGTTTGAGGCGGCTGTTCAAGCGCGAATATCTTCCCGTCAGCGGCATGCCCGCGAACGATGAGCGCGTAAGGGACATCATTCGCATGGGCCGGAACAAGATGGATGGCTTTGGAAACGTGCTCACGGATGAGCAGATCAATGATCTGCTGGCGTACCTGCACACGCTGTGAGTTCCGAAATCATTGACCACGAAGGACACGAAGGTACACGAAGGGAACTCGTTGACAAAAAATTTCTTACCAATGATTTTTCCGGTCTTCCGGAAGATCTTTTCCTTCGTGAACCTTCGTGGTTAATGATTTTCGCCTTGTCGAGAGGAACGCTGAATCAAATTGCGCCAGTTTCTCCTGAGATTTAAGATTCAGGCTCTTCTCTTTCCGAGGTCCCGATATGGCTGATGTTGCCTTGAAATCTCCGCCTGTGAACGGAAATTCGCCCTCATCTTCCTCCAATGCCGAGGTCTACGCGATTTTCGGTGCCGAGCCGGAAGTGCAGGCCTATGCCATGGCCAAGTATTCGCGCTCGTCGCTATCGATGAAAGAGTCGCTAAAGGAGATCAGCCAGCAGAAGGCGGAGAAATTTTTAAACACTTTTTACTTCCAGTATGGGCATCGGTCCATTGCCGATCTGGCGCATATCGCCCTGGCTATCGAAAAACTCTCGATCCTGGCCGCGATTGTAATCGCTGACGAGCAACGATGGGACGGGCAGGAGCGCTCAACCCGCTATCAGGATTTCAGAAAGAGCGGCTACTACACGCCTGATTTTGGCGCAAACGACACGGCGCGCGAGCTCTACACCCGAACTGTCGGCGGCCTCTTCTCCGAATACGAAGCGCTCTCCGGGAGTATGTTTCGCTACCTGGCAGACACTACGCCAAAGCCCTCTGAGATGAAGCAGGAGGCGTACGAGCGGACACTCAAAGCGCGGGCGTTCGATATCTCTCGGTATCTGCTGCCGCTGGCGACCAATACTTCCCTCGGCGAGATCGTCAACGCGCGGACGTTAGAAACGCAGGTTTCGCACCTTCTCTCGCACTCTCACGCCGAGATCCGGGGTTTGGGTTCACTACTCAAGCAAGCGGCCGCTTCCGCGGCTTACAACGTCAACCATGACTCGTACCGCGGACTAGTCGAGGACATTCGTGACGTTTCTCCGGAATTGGGGGCTCGCGCGGAAAAAGAGCTGCTAAAAGAGGTGCGGGTCTCGCCAACGCTGGTCAAGTACGCCGACCCGAATGAATACGAGATGACCACGCGCCGCGAATTGCGACAGATCGCTTCTGAACTGATGAAAGGCGCTCCCGTCGAACCCGCTCGGCCGGTTGATCTGCTCGATGACGAGGCCTTGGAGATTGAACTCTCATGCACGCTGTTATATGAGCATTGCAATTATTCGTACCGCCAGATTCGGCGAACGGTTGAAACCATAGGCGAGGCCAGGCGGCGCGAAATCATCGATGCCGGCTTGCGCCATCGCGGTCGGCACGATGAGATGCTGCGCGCATTCCGCGCCGGGCAGCAGTTCCGCTTCGACATCCTGATGGATATCGGGGGATTCCGCGATATGCACCGTCACCGGCGCTGCATTCAGATCGAGCAGGAATTCACCACCCAGCACGGGTACGACGTTCCCGAGCAGCTTGAACCCGCTGGGGCCCTTGCCGCATATAAAGCTGCGATGGGCAGAGCGTCGGATGCGGTCTCAGCTCTTGAAAAAAGCGTTACTCCCGGAGCCTCAGAGAATGCACAGTATGCGATTCCGCTTGGGTTTCGCAAACGAACGCTCTTCAAAATGGACTTCGCGGAGGCGGTTTACATCTCTGAGCTGCGTACCGGTCCTGCCGGACATTTTTCCTACCGCAGCGCCGCCTATGCAATGTTCGAAGAAGTCCGCAAAAAATATCCGGCGCTTGCCGGATATTTCCGCGTGCACGACGTCCGCCAACCCGTGGACCTATTGCAGAGATAGCCAGCTATAGCCATTCGCGAGCTGCCGAAACGGTTCCTCAGAAAGAAAGAATGTGGAGCGAGGGGCGTCCTCGCCCGTCCAAATTTGCCTCAGCTACTAGCTCAGAAAACCTTCAAATGTATGGTCAGATACTTTTTTGGGTTTTGGCGGACGGCTTTGATCAGCTCTTGCGTGTCCGTTAGGAGTTTGTTTGTGTTGTTGTAAAGCGCGGGGTCGTGCAGGAACTTCCCGGCTGTTCCCTCGCCCGTATCCAGCCGGTCGGTAATGCTGGACACTCGGTCCATCGTGTTTCGGAGTTTTTGGGCGAATTGCTGGTCTTTCGTGAGCGTCCCTAATGCGCCCTTGCCGGAATTTATATCGTCGGTAAGCTGCTTGAAGTTTGCGACCGTCTGTTGCGCGGTGTCGTAGAGTGTGGGATCTTTGAGAAGCTTGCCGGCGGTGCCCTTGCCGGAGTTCAAATCATCGATGAGAAGATTGATTTTATCCAGCGAAGCATTTGCCTTGTTGTAAAGGTCATCACTATTTACCAATTTTCCCAAGCTGCCTTGGCCCTGGGCGATTTGCCCAACCAGCTTCTGAAAATCGTTGATGGTCGAATTAAGGCGGTTGTACAGGGCCGGATCATAAATCAGCTTGCCGACGGATCCTTGTCCACTTTCCACGAACGCAATGATTCGGTCCATGCGCGCCAGCAGTGCCTGCATGTTCTGAAGCGCATTCTGTGTCGAGCGCATAACATCCTGATAGCCCGGCTCTTCGCTCGTCGCTAACACATCACCGTCGCTCACTTCGGGCCCAACAGCTTTGGAGCTGTCAATATTGATATAGGTCTCGCCCAGCACACCCGCTGTCGAAAGCAGGGTCCTCGAATCCTTCTTCAGGTTGAACTGATATTTGCTGTTGACCTTCATCGTAACTTCGACCGGGGCCACCGGTTTGTTTGGCACCACTCGAATCTGGTTGACATTACCGATGTCCACGCCGCTCAGACGGACGGGCGCGCCCACGCGAAGGCCCTGGGCGTCAAAAAAATAAGATTTAAGGATGAGTTTGTGGGTCAAGAGCCCGCCGGTGCCGCTCATTAGGACAATCAGGACCGCCAGAACTAACCCGGCGACTACGACGGTTATACCAACCTTGAGTTCCGACCATTTCAGCTGCTTCTGGCTAGGCAACTGTCCTCCCAAGCAGAGTGGCGGCACAAGCTTCCTGCCGCTCACGACCGGCGCGTGCCTGCCGGATTTTTCTGATCATAGCAGAAGGCATCGAATCTTCAGTCAGGTGTGGACGTAACTAGAAGCGTGCCCCGCAATAGAAGCGCCAGTAGATACGCGGCTGCACCGCAGATGAGCGTAGCATTCAACCCAAATTGAATAGCAATAACGATGGCCAGAACTGAGCCCAGAACGCTCGCTCCAGCATTCATGGCCCACGCCCACTCGATGCATTCGCCGCTCTCGCCGCTCTTGGCTGCAAGCGCCCGAAGCCCAGCCGGGAACGGCATTCCCATTGCGAAGCCCAACGGAGCAAGCATGAGAGCGCTAATCGCGAATTTGGCCGGGAACGGTGCTCCAATCAGGCTGTTCAAAAAAGATGGCAGTATCCAGACGTAAGCCATAAGCACCGAAGCGGTGATTAGCAGCGGCACCCAGACTGCTCGTGGTTTTGCGATCCACTTACTAGAGAGCACGCTGCCCGCCCCACTCGAAAGCAGCATGAGGAACACAACGACGGTTAGCGCGTAAGTAGGATGTCCCAGAAAAAGAACGAAGCGCTGGATAAAAGTTATTTCGACCAGGATGTAGCCCAATCCGATCGCAACAAAATACAGAAGCGACGCTGGATTGCCAGCCCGCTCCGTTTGCAATATCAGAGGGATGACCAGAAATGCCACTACTGCCAACAACGAGATCAGCAGCAGCATCGCCAGCACCGCAACCCCGAGGTTCACCTTCCAGTCCATGGCGCCGGGTTCGCCGATCGAGCGCCAAATCTGCGCCGGCTTCAAGGTGAAAAAAAAGAACGGCGCATTGTCGGTCACGGGAGCAACGTTGTACGTGTATTTCCTGGAGAACGAAACGGGATCATTGCTCTTTATAAGCTCTGAAAATGCGCCTGGAATCGCGTATGACGGCGAATACAAAACTTTCAGTTCTGGATATTTTTGCAGATGCCGCTGAACCGCCGCCTCTTCGCTAGGTGTGAATGCACTCTTCTTTGCCAACACCGTAACCGGAATTCCATCTTCATCCAGATCGCCTTCGGAGATCACCATGAAGTGGTTTGAGATTTCAGACTCTCCGAGTTCGTGCAGCGCCTGCATCGCGACTGATAGCACGCGCAAGGCTTCCCTCGGCTCTTGGAATTCCCAGCGAGTTACTGCGATCATGCCTTCTGGCTTCAGATGCTCGAAATATTCGCGGAACGCTTCGGTCGTGTAAAGACTGTTCTCGCTGAGCGCAAATGCTCCGGCCGCAGTCGAGGCCCAGGTATCCACCAGTGTCATCTGCACCACGTCATAATTGTTTCCCGCGTTACGAATGAACGAGCGACCGTCGGCAACATGCAGATGCACATCTGGGCGCTGATATAAGTGATGGGCGAAATCGGCGTAACGATCGCGCATGATTGTATTGGCAATAATGGGATTGATTTCGATTCCGGTTACGCTGTGGCTTCCGTTGGCGACGGCGCGAAGAACATCGACCCCGCCGCCTGGCCCGATAATGGCGTAATCGCCACGCGGCCGCAGTACGTTCACAACTCCCGGGGCAGAATCCATGAGGTTTTGCTCCCATTCGGAGCCCGCCCAATGCGCCGGATCAGCGTTCATGATGAAAGTGTTCGCATCAGCATCGATGACAATGACCCGCGCTCCATCGTCATTGCGATCAACCTCGACCCGCGAAATGGCATTCCAGCGAGCGAATTCAACATTCTTGCGGCGCACGCCCTTCGCCCAAACCACATCGATGAGATGAGTGGATGAGTTAACGATGATTAGCCCGGCCAGGGCCACGCTCATCCAAACGGCAAGTCTTCGCCAATTAATAGACCCACTCCAGACTACTGACGACATCGCGGAAACTACCGCCGCAAAAAGAATGGCGTTTGGCGCACCCATCCAGTTCAGCAGCGGCACAACCGCAACACAGGCGACGGCTCCTCCGATAAGGTCCGCACCGTAAAGTGTGGTAACGCGAGATGACTCGCGCGCGAATATTACCGAGAACAGCAGTCCAATCAGAAAGAAAGGCACGGCCGAACTCACGTAAATCACACTCAAGCGGAGAAAATTTGCTGCGTTGAGATCGAGCGAAACCGGCACGTGTAGCACGATTTCCAGTACGGCCACGATGACAACGGCGTTGAGCAGGCTGCAGCTTGCCGCAAGGCTGCGCGTATTTCGCTCATTAATGCGCGGCTTCCAGAGATGCGCGAATACTCCGCCTGCGCCGAGGCCCAGCAGCGCAATGGAAATTGCGAGAAAAGCAAAGTGATAAAAGAGCACTACCGAGAAAAGGCGAGTTAAAGCCAACTCCAATAGCAGCGCGGAAAAGCTGCCGAGCGCGACTCCCGCCAGCAGCGTTCTCTGTTGTAAGTCGCTGGCAGTTGGAATCCGAACTTGCGGCCCCAGGGTTTCACTTATCGCGGACATGAAGGGCGTCAGTGTAACAGAGAGACAACCGCCGTTGGCCGTGCGTCGCTGGTAGTGCGTCGTTCGTCGTTGGTCGTTGGCCGCGTACCGATTGGGCGTTCGCGGCTCGGCCAAAACGGCAGGAATACATTACAAGTCTTACTCTTTATTCGAACGCTTTCGAATTCTCAAATACGCTGATTGGCTAGAAGGGCCAACGGCCAACGACGAATGACCAACGACTAACTTTCCAGAATTACGCTCGCAATTGCCTGCTCGGGAGTGTGCGAGATCGAGAGTGAAATATTTTTCGCGTTCAGCCGCGCGGCAAACTCGGCGGCTTTGCCATGAAACTTAATCGTCGGCCGTCGCCCTGGTTCGCGTGCAACTTCGACGTCCCGCCAGCGCACGCCGTGGTTCCAACCGGTGCCGAGAGCTTTCATCGCCGCTTCCTTGGCCGCGAAGCGTGCGGCATATCTCTCAAAGCGGTTCGCCTTGGAATCGCAATACCGAATTTCGCCATCGGTAAAAACCCGCCGGATAAAGCGCTCCCCAAATCGCTTGATCGATTCCGCGATGCGGGGGACCTCGGCAATATCGATGCCCGTGCCAACAATCATTGGGTTACGTTAGCACAGGCGCTATAGAAGCCGGTCACCGCGATAAATCAGCCGCCCGTCTTCCACGCGAGCTTCGGGCATCAGCTTGTGCGGCTTCGCGGGTTTGGCGTCGTCGATGTGCAGCACCTCATGCCCGTGCGCGACCAGCCAATCTGAAACCAGCATGCGATGACATTTGAAATAGACGCGCTCGGCGCACATGTAAGCAGTGCGAGAATGTGCCGCGATCTCAATCAGTTCTGCCATGGCGCGTTCGAACTCCGGCGTAAGCATGTAATCCGCATAGTTGCGAAAGCTGGCCTTTCGCAGCGCGATATTGGGCGATTCCCCGATCGATTTCTTTCTCATCCCGCCCAGCTCTTTCATCCAGATGTAGCGGATTCCAGCTTCCAGCAGAGCTTTTTGCAGCGCTTCACGATTGAAGTGCGGCAGCCGGCGGGACATAGGAAATGCGCGAATGTCCACTAGGGTCTCGATGGAATGGGCCTGCAGTGCGGCAATGAGCTCTTCCAGCGCGCGCGTTGAGTGGCCGATGGTGAAAAGCGTGGCCATGATTTAGGTCTACCGACTGGCACTGATGTCAGCTCGCCCCGGACGAGGGCGTCCGGGGTTACATGGCTTTGTTAACCCCTGAAGTACAAGTACGCTCCCAGAATGCAGACCAGGACCAACGCGGATCCTGCGACCTCGCGCCAACTCCAACTGGCACGGGTATTGGCGCGGTCTTCTCCAGTGGTGGTTTCAAATGTCAGGTTGCGAATTTTGTCGTAATCGGGCTCGGCGGTCATATGACTCACCACCACCATGACGACCGCCGAAACAATTGTGATCAGCACGCTGAAATACTGGAAGTTGATGTTGTTGATGATCCAGAGGAACGAACCCCGCGCATAACCTCCCTGCAAGCCATGCCAGCCGAGGGAAACGGGTGTGTCCACCGACATGCGGAAGATGCCCATGGAAAATCCAACAATCATGGCCCAGAGTGCGCCGCGTGCGTTCATCCGCTTGAAGAAGACGCCGAGAAAGAATACGACGAAGATAGGTGGCGCGAGATACCCCTGCACGGCCTGTAAATAGTCATAAAGCCCCTTCGCGCCTTTGATCACTGGAATCCAGGCCAGCGCGACGACGATCATGGCCCCGGTTGCGATGCGGCCCACGCGGACGATCTGATGCTGCGACTGGCCGGGTCTGAATTTTTCGTACAAGTCAACCGTGAACAAAGTCGAGCAGGCGTTGAACACGCCGGCGAGGGAACCCATCAGAGCCGAGAGCAGACCCGCAACGACCAGCCCGCGTAGGCCCGGCGGCAGCAGGTATTGCACCATCATTGGGAAAGCGCCTTGGGCAACGGAAGCGATTGGCCGGCCGTGCGCGTCAACCATGGCGCCCAGCGCGGGAACCTTACCGCTCTTAGCCAGGGCATAGCAGATCATCCCCGGAATGATGAAGAGGTAAACCGGGAAGAGCTTGAGGAAGGCGGCGAAAATCGAGCCGCGGCGAGCGACTCGCTCATTAGGCGCTCCGAGAGCGCGCTGCACGATGTATTGGTCGGTACACCAGTACCACAGGCCGATGATGGGCGCGCAGATTGCCATTCCGATCCACGGATACTGGCCGTTGAAGTACCATGCCTCCTTCACCAACTTGCCGGCGGCATCGGTCTGAAGCACCGGCGCCCAAGTTCCTTGCACCCCATGGGGAAGAAGCGGCTTCCACAAATTGAACAGGTCGGAGCCGCACAAAAAGCGCAACTCGTGCCAGCCACCGAGCTTCACCAAGCCGTAAGCGGTGAGTGAGAATGAGCCCAATAGGAGAACGAACGTCTGGACCGCATCGTTGTAGGCGACCGCGCGCATACCGCCTAACGCGGTATAGAGGCCAGTGAGAAGGATGACGAGAACCGAGCCGATCCAGAAGCTGTCAATCACCGTATTGCCGATGGTGATGTGCAACTCAGGAAGCAACGTGCCGAAAACTACACCGCCGGCAAAAATTCCCACAGCAATCTTCGAGACGATAAACGTAATAATCGAAACGACTGAGAGCACATAGCGCGAGCTGGGACTAAATCTCCGCTCCAGAAACTCCGGCATGGTAAAAACCATCGAGCGCATGTAGAACGGTACGAAGACCCATGCCAATACCAGCAAGCACCATGCGTGCAGTTCATAGTGAGCAAGCGCCACGCCGCTCGTGGCGCCCGCTCCGGCCAGGCCTACAATGTGCTCTGACCCGATGTTCGACGCGAATATGGACGCGCCGATGATCCACCAGCCCAGATTTCTGCCGGCCAGGAAATAATCCGCCGCCGAGTCTTTGCCTTTCCTGACTACCCACCACGCCACGACCAGCAGAATCGCAAAGTAAATCGCGATCACGATCCAATCAATTTCGGTGAGCTGTGTACTCGCTGTGCTTGTGAGTAATGCCAGGGCAGGCTTCATGTTCATATTTGGTGAATCATCCTCCGAGGATGACGTAACGCAAGAACATTGCCGCTAGTTTCTACGATGCAGCGATCTGGGCAAGTACCTGCCGCAAGACCTCGTCCTGCGCGGGGAAGACGGTGCGCAAGTCGAGTAGAACGCGTCCATCTTCGACTCTAGCGACGATTGGACGATCTGAGCGTCGCAGGCGCGCAGCCAAATCGTTTGCATTTATTTCTGGCGATGTCAGCGCGATCAAAGTGGTCGGAAGCACGGCCGAAGGAGCCGATCCCCCGCCAATCAGCGACTCGCCATCGATCAGATCGATGCTCAATTTCTTCAGTGGCAGGCGGGCGTCCTGGCCCGCCTGGCCGATTATTCCTGACACCAGCTTGTCTGCGCGTTCAGTTATTTCCGCTTTCGAAAGCTGCATCATGCTTAGCGCCGGCACCACATTGTGATTCCGTTTCGCGTAGGCCAACAACGTTCCTTCCAGTGCGGCATAGGTCAACTTATCCACTCGCAGAGCTCGAAATAGCGAGTTACTGCGCATTCTCTGCACCAGGTCTTCGCGTCCGCTGATCAGGCCGGCTTGCGGTCCACCGAGCAGCTTGTCGCCACTGTAGGTCACCACAGGCACCCCAGCGCGCAGGCTGTCGTGCACACTGGGCTCGTCGTTGATTCCGATTGTTCGGAGATCGAAAAGCGCGCCGCTGCCTAGGTCCTCCATGAGGGGCAGCTTATGTTTCGCCGCCAGCGCCACCAATTCGCGGACATCTGCCTGTTCGGTGAATCCGGTGATCTCGAAATTCGAGCGGTGCACGCGCAACAGCAGCTTGGTGCGTTCGCTGATCGCCCGTTCGTAGTCCGCGATTCGCGTGCGATTCGTCGTGCCGACCTCGCGAAGAGTCGCGCCGGATTTCGCCATCACATCCGGGATGCGGAAAGAGCCGCCGATTTCGACCAGCTCTCCGCGGGAGACGATCACTTCGCCGCCCTCGGCCAACGTGTTGAGTGCAAGAAGGACCGCAGCCGCGTTGTTGTTGACGACGATGGTGGATACGAGGGAGCGACGGACGAGGGCGCCCGTCGCTTCAGTCTCTGCTGTCTGTGGAAGGACGGGCGTCCCCGCTCGTCCGGGCGATCCGAATTCGTCGTGCTCGTCCGACAGCAGTTTGCGGAACAACCGGTCCACGTGCACATCGCGTTTCCCGCGTTCGCCAGACTCGATCTCAAACTCCAGATTCGAGTAGGCCTCTGCTGTTTCTCTAATGTGCTCGATCGCAGATGCTGCGAGCGGAGCCCGTCCGAGATTTGTGTGGAGTATCACCCCGGTTGCGTTGATCAAGGGCTTCAGGGAATATCCCAGCGATCTGCTTAATTCGTTTCCAATCGCGGCGTAAATACCCCTCAGTGCCAGCCGCAGGTTTTCTCCATCGAGATGGCCCTTTGCAATTTCACCCCGCAAGCGCGCGAGCACGCTGCGGCAGGCGTCTGTCGTAGCCGATTGACCTTCCTCTGCGATTAACTGCGCGATTTCAGGCTCGCGCAGTAGCTGGTCAATTCCCGGCAGCTCGCGGTAGAGTTCGGCCTGAGCTTTCATGAGGAACGATTATCCACGTACAGCGGAGCACATCGCAACCCGAGCTATGCAAACCTCGCGGGCGTGGGCGCCCGCGCCACACGGTTACCCCACTTCCACCAGCCCATACGTCTTCTGCCAGCGGGTTCGCATATGCCGCAACGCTCGGTCTATTTCCGTCTGCGAAATCTCAGAGTTCGGTCCGGAAAGAACGGCTGCTGCTTCCTTTTTCGCGAGCTCCAGCAGATCGCGGTCGCGAATTAAGTTTGCCACCTGGAAGCTGGGCATGCCTGCCTGCCGCGTCCCGAAGAATTCTCCCGGTCCGCGCATTTCAAGATCAAGTTCAGCTATTTGGAAACCATCGGTCGTGCGCACCATCGCATCAAGGCGGCGCTCGGCCTCTTCTGAAACTTTGCCGCTGGTCATGAGGATGCAAAACGATTTCGCCGCACCGCGACCGATCCGCCCGCGCAATTGGTGAAGCTGCGCCAAGCCGAAGCGCTCTGCATGTTCAATCACCATCACCGCCGCATTCGGAACATCTACTCCGACTTCGATCACCGTAGTCGAAACCAGAATTTGAATTTTCCCCTGCTGAAACAGCCGCATGACTTGCTCTTTCAAGTCTGGTTCCATGCGCCCGTGCAGGACGGCGACGGTGAGATCAGGAAATGTTTTCTTGCTCAGGTCGCCATACATTTTCATCGCGGCCTTTAGTTCGGTCTCCTCGTTCTCCTCAATGACAGGATAGACAACGTAAGCCTGATGTCCTGCTGTGACCTGCTTGCGCACGAACTGCCATACTTCGTCTGCGCGTTCATCGCCGACTCGCCGGGTGACGATCGGAGTCCGTCCTGGAGGCATCTCGTCCAGAACGCTGATGTCGAGATCGCCATAGAGCGTCAGGGCGAGGGTGCGGGGGATTGGGGTCGCGGTCATCACGAGCACATCGGGTTCGGCCGTACCACTGTCCATGTGGGGACGGGCGCCCTCGCCCGTCCGGTCGAGCGCAGCTCGACGAGTCGTCGCATCGCCTACCTCTCCGCTTTTCTTCATCAGCTTGAAACGTTGCAGGACCCCGAAGCGGTGCTGCTCATCTACGATCACCAGCCCAAGCTTTTCGAATTCAACCTTTTGTTCGATCAGGGCGTGAGTGCCAATGACCAGTTGTGCATTTCCCTGCGCAATGTGGCGCCGGATTTCGCGCTTGCGGTCTTCTTCGAGAGAGCCGGTGAGGAGAACAATTCGATATCCCGACGGTTCGAGAATCCGCCGCGCGGAAAAGTAATGCTGCTGCGCCAGAATCTCTGTCGGCGCCATGAGAGCGACCTGATATCCGTTCTCGATGGCGATGATTGCGGCCTCGAAAGCCACCAGCGTCTTGCCCGAGCCCACATCGCCTTGCAGCAGACGGCGCATGGGATAAGGCTTCTCCATGTCCGCGGCAATTTCTTTGAGCGTTCGCTTCTGCGCGCCCGTGGGATGAAACGGCAGGATTTTCTTGATCGCTTCGCGCACCCGATCATTTAACTCGAAGGCAATTCCGGTTTGTGCCTTCTGCTCGCGGCGCTTTAATTCGAGGCCCAGCTCTATGAAAAAAAGCTCTTCAAAAATCAACCGGATATGAGCTTGGGTCCTTGAAGCCTGCAGATTTTGAAAACTTTCACCCTCATCCGGCCAGTGGACCTTCCACAGCGCCTCACCCGGCGGCACTAAATTTAGCCGCCTCCGCACCGCCGCCGGAATGGATTCCGGCAGCTCGGGTGTAAGGCTCTCCAAAGCCGAGTGGATGATGCGACGAAACCAGCGCGTCGTCAGCTTTCCTTGTCCAGCCGACTCGTAAATCGGTACAATCCGCCCGATTTCCAATGACTCGGCAGCCTTCTGCTCGGCATCACCCTTGGCCTCAGACAGAATTTCAAATTGTGGTTGCACCAGTTGCAACTCGCCGCGATTTTCTTCCACTCGACCGTAAAGTGCTAACATCTGGCCGGGCTGGAACTTATCTTTCAGGTAGGCGCCGTTAAACCAGATGCACTTCAGGCGGGCGCGGCCTTGACCGGCAGTCATTTGGAAGATTGGCATACGGCGGGTGCGAAACAGGCCGGAGGTGCGGACTTCGGCGATTACCGTGGCCATCTCCCCGGCGCGAAGTTCGGCAATGCCGCGCGGATTTATGCGGTCTTCATAGCGAAACGGCAGATAATGAAGCAAGTCGTCGGCTGTGGCGATGCCCTTAGCGACCAGAATTTCAGCAATACGCGGACCAATTCCTTTCACGTACTGAACGGGGGTGGTGGGTTCCAGCATCTCAAGGGATGGTAACAAAGGAGCAGTCAGCAATCAGCAGTCAGCTGGAGCAATTGAGTTCGGCAATTTGGCAGATACCCCTTCTCAGACTTTGTCGAAGGCTTATTGCTGAGTGCTAAGTGCTGAATGCTTTTAAGGTTCTGCGGTGTCAAAACCAGCTAGAGTGAATTTCGTTCAGTCCCTAATCGCCGTCCTGGCCGGGAACATAGTGTATTTCCTGCTTATGCCGCACCTGCCGCCCGCGGCGCGGCATATTCCACCGCGGCTCGATCTCGGCGTGCTTGTGGACTTCTGGTTCTGCCTGGTGTTTCTAGGCGCAATCAAAACCGTCAGCAAATGGCGCCACGGTTCGCGCCAGCAACAACGGTGACCAGTAGCGCACAGGGTAACCCGATTTGTCTTCCGCCGTTGAGGATGGACCTTGCCTTCGTGACCGCACCTCTTGACACGGAACGCACTATTTATCGACAAAAATGGAAAACGGCGCCGACTCGATCTGACCATCTTCTCTGCCCCAAATTGTGCGGCCCCCAAAGTAGTGACGGGGAAGTGGTGGAGTGTAAACGCACTTCATCGTGTACCTACCGGGGCTGGCAAACAACTCCTTGACTACGAACTGCGAGTCGAACCCCGCAAAAACATTTCCCCCAATCGAAATCAATGCATCCTTTCCAGTCAAATCGGGCGGTATCGGCTCACTAGGCGCCACAGCATGCTTCTGCTGTCGGCCCGAGGAATCGAATATCTCTAATTCGAGACCGGTGGACCCGCCCCACCAGAGTGCATTCCAGATCGTTACGGTGTCAGGACTACGAAAAAACACGCTCACCTTCATCTCGTCGTTCATCTGGACTCGCGCCGAAGACGCACGAAGTTGCATTATCAGTGCCCCTGACGGAATCTTTCCTGGTGGAGCGGCCTGGGCTAACGTAATGCTGCTCAATATGAGGAATAGGGTCGATCCTCTCATGCCAACCTCCAGAACGTTGGACTACAAAAGGTCGATTGTATCGAGGTCTCCAAGTCGGTTTGAAGGCCAAATCGTTCCGCTTAACGCGGTAGCACACCATAAGCCAACGTTTTTCTGGTTTGAAAATTTCTTCGTGACCGTTACCAGACGCGACACATATTCTCGCGCACCATCGCCTGACCTTTATGGCAGCCGAATGCGTGGGCAAATTCCGGCATGTTGGAGACGACGTTATCCACCCGGAATCGATCCAAAGGATGCGGATTGCTTAGGACAAGGGTCCGCATCATCTCCGGCCGCACGTTGCTGCACCAGATGTTGGCATATCCCAGAAAGAACCGCTGCAAGTTCGTAACGCCATCTTCGCCCTTGGCATCGAGATCCAGCCCTTTGTCCTTTAGGTCAGCCTTCAGCGCCGAAAGAGCCAGTCGAATTCCACCGTTATCCGCTGTGTTTTCTCCCAAGGTCAGCCTGCCGTTTTGCTTTACGCCGATCTCTGGGATTTCCTCGGTATATTCGTCGGCAATGCAGTCCGCACGTTTGTCGTAGGCTTGGCCGTCAGCCGTGGTCCACCAATCGCGTAGGTTGCCGTCTTTGTCGAACTTGCGGCCTTGATCGTCGAAGCCGTGCGTGGTCTCGTGTCCGATCACCGCGCCCGCCGCGCCGTAGTTCACAGCATCATCCTCGGTAGGATCAAAAAATGGAGGCTGCAGAATACCCGCAGGAAAATTAATTGTGTTGGTCTGGGCGTCTTCGTACGCGTTGACCGTGGGCGGCGTCATTCCCCATTCCGTGCGGTCCAGCGGTTTCCCGATCTTCTGTAGCTGGCGGTGCATTTCAAATGCCGACGAGCGTTGAACGTTGGCGAGATGGTTGTCAGAAGTAATTTCCAGGGAAGAGTAATCACGCCAATGGTCCGGGTAGCCGATCTTATCGATGACTGCAGCCAGCTTCTCATGTGCTTGCTGCTTAGTTTGGGGGCTCATCCAATCTACCGAGTCGATGTCTCTTCCCAGCGCCGCCTCAATATCTTTCACCATCTTCTGCACGCGTTCCTTACTTTCAGGCGGGAAATAACGCGCGGCATAGGCCTGACCTAGCGCTTCACCGATCTCGCTGTCTTCGGATTCAACACACCTGCGCCACAGAGGCTCGATCTCTTTTGCTCCGTACAATGTCTGATCATAAAAGTTGAACCGGGCATTCACGAAGTCAGTGCTCAGGGCCCCGGCTTCGCCATTGAGCAAAGACGTTTTCAAGTAGACCTTCCAGTGATCCAGTGGTTCGGTCTTTATCAGCTGCTCCATGCCACGAAAGAAATCAGGAGACGTCACAATGAATTTACCGGTGCGCGGAGCATGTACTAATTCAAGATAGCGGTCGAAATTGAACGATGGCGCGATCTTCCGCATCTCGGCGATTTCCATTTCGTTGTCCAGATTCTTGGGGTCGCGCCGCTTTACGATTTCCATCGCGGACTTCGCCATCGCCGTTTCCATCTGCAGGACTACTGCGGCGCCTGATTCAGCCTGCGCATGGGGCGTGCCGGCCAGTTCCAAAAGATGAGCGAGAAACGCCACGTACTTCTTTCTTATTTCGACCGACTTGGCATCATCGTTCAGATAGAACTCGCGGCCCGGAAGGCCCATTCCGCCCTGATCGAACTGCGCGATTACGTGGGTCGTGTCGTGGAAGTCCGGCTGCGCGCCGAACCCAAACATGCTGGCAAAGGTCTCAGGATCGGAGGGGTTCCATGCGCCAGGAATTGAGGTGTGAATGAATGCGATCACCTCAGCAATCTGATCTTTACTGCTCATGCCATCGATGCGATCGAGTTGCGGGCGCAGCCAGACAAGCGTATTCGCATCCCGTTGCGTCTGATTCGTACATGCGGACCAGTAGTCGCCCACCTTTTGCTCCACCGCGGTCCGCTGGGCTGGCGCTTTGGCGACCGTGTCGAGGATGGTCTGGTGAACCGCGGCTGTATTCCACAGCTGCAATTTCCCGAAGCTGCCCCAGAAAACCTCATCCGCCGGAACGGGATTGTTTTTGATCCAACGACTGCATGAATATTGATAAAAATCGGTGCACGGGTCAATTGCCGGATCCACACTCTTAGCGTCAAAGTGGTCCAGCGTTGGAGCGGGCTTGTCGGCGGGCGCAGTCTGCGAAAAGGAAGCTATCGAGAAGCAGCAAAAAAACAGAATTCGAACCACGCGCATAGAAATCACCTTCGTACTGCAAGATTGCAGCGCGGAAAAGGTTAACATACGCTTGAAACAAAATTGTGTGCGGCGTGTAAAAGCGTTAGATATCGCTTTCCTTCACCCAATCTTTGATTTCGCGTCGTAATTCCTCTTGGCGATCATGCAGCTCCCGCTGCAATTGCTCCAGGTCTTTCTTTACTTCAACGCTTGGGTTCTGCATTTTTTCCGCGATCTGCTTCCTCAGGCATTCCATTTGCGGCTGCAAACGTTTGATTTCTGCGGTAGTGAACTCCGGTATTGCCTTCGCGACCTCGGAGCCTGCGTTGACGAACTGCGCACAGGTTGCAGCTTCCACGTAATCGCAATCCTTCAGTGATCCCGTCCGCCGCGGCTCTGGCAGGGTTAGGGTTAGATTCTGCTCCTTGCGTTCACGCATTACCGTCACTGAGGCCTTACTTCCTTTGCGCTCGCGCAGCAGCCGGGTAAAGTCGCTGCAATCGGCGACTACGGACCCGTTCACTTTCACAATCACATCTCCGGCGTGGAAGCCGGCCTGCTCGGCGCGGCTGCCCTTCTCAACCGAACGTATGAGCACTCCATTGCCGCTCTTCACTCCGAAGAAATCGCCGAGTTGCGGGGTAAGATTTTCAACCATCATCCCGCTACTGCGCGGCGAGTGCATCACCACCACCGTTGGCACGTCGATTTCCGGCATGTTGATTGGCGGGATGTGGATCGCCGGAATATTGATCGGCGGCACTGTGAAATTAAAGTTTCGGTCAACGCTGCGCTCTGCCAACTGTGCCTTAATTGTCAGCGGCTGGCCTGCCCGGCTGATGCCGATTGTCACCATGCGCCCAGCGGGAATTTCATGCACCACGCGCCGCAACTGTTCCACGCTCTCGATCTTCTGATCATTGATGCTGAGAATCACGTCATGTTCTTTCAGCCCGGCTTTGCCGGCAGGCGCGTCCTGGTCCACCATCGTGACCTCGACGCCGCTTTCATCTTTTACGTGCAAATCGCCTAATCGATCACTTGTGATGTCGCGGGTATCTACTCCTAAATACGATCCGCCGCCCGACTCATCGCTGTAGTAGACATAGTGTTGGCTCTCCGGCTGCGCTCCGACTTTGGCCGGCATACCCGCCGCCACCACGAATAGCACCGCAATCGCCAGGATTTGTGATTTTGTTTTCATGCTCCTCTCCCCCTATTGCGCTCGACGGATATAAATATTGCCCATGGTGGTGCGGATCTTCAGCACTGGGCCGCCGCCGTTCAAACTTCCTTCTGCCGAAATAAGCTTCGGCTCCCATTGACCTCCCTCCGATGAAACCTTGATCTCTGGGAAGTCTGTGGTGATGCGATGTCCGCTCGCGGCTTCTATGCTGGCCCGCAAAGTCACGTGCATGTTCGGCGCCAGATATACCGTAATATCACCCGCGCCGGTTTCGAGTTGCGAATCGCTCGCCATGGCGGATGCAATGAATTTCGCGGTAATTGTTCCTGCCCCGGTTTCAACGTGAGCTGCGGGCACGCCGTAGAGTTCAATACTGCCGCCCCCGGTCTCGGCCTTCACCAGGCCCGTGGCCGAACTCAGCTTCAGGCTTCCCCCGCCGGTTTCCATAGTGGCCTCGCCGCCAACCTCGCCAAGATCAATGCTCCCGCCGCCCGTTTCTGCTTTCACCTGTCCCGTACATTTATCGACGTGAATACTGCCGCCACCCGTTTGCAGCGAAGCCCCCTCTGCGCCGGAGACCAGCACCACATTGCCGCCACCGCTCTCGGCAACCACTTTGCCTTTCGCCGAGCCAATGTGGATCGATCCTCCACCGGTTCGTAGCTTCAGCTCCCCTCCGACATTACCCACATCGATCGAGCCTCCGCCCGTCTCTGCGCTAATTGCGCCGCCAATGTCATCCAGATGAATGGCGCCTCCACCACTCTCTGCCTCCAGGCGACCGGCAATTCCGGTGGTCACAACTTCTCCGCCCTCAGTTTCAATCTTCACCAGCTCAATATCGCGCGGCACTGTCACCGTCACATCTGACGAAAATTTATGTGGGTGCCCACCCTCCCACTCACCGGTAATCCACGCCGTGTCGCCCCGCACATACGAGCTGATCTTGTACGATTCGAACTGCTTGCGGGCCCTGTCTTCGGACCCTTCATACGACTTATTGCGGATCACATAGGCGATCCCTTGCGATCCCCCGCCCTGCACCCGGACCGCCCCAATCTCCACCTTGATGTGAAGATTGTGCACTCCGCTGAGTGAGCCATTCACTACATTTGTCCAATAATTTCCTTCTTTTTGGACCGAACTCTGCTGGGCAACGCATACCGTGGCAAGCAGCGCTACCAACATCCCAAATTTAGTTAAAGTTTTTTGCATGGTTTGTGTTTTAGTGTCCTCAATTCATTTCAGGCAACTGCGCAACCAACGTCCGAGCCTGGGAACGGATATACCGGTTCTCATCTTTTGCCGCGAGACGCTGCAGCACAATTCGCACGCTGCCGTCGGCACGCACCGGCACCAGAAGGCGCAAGGCCTCAATTCTCACTCCGGGATTTGCATCCGACATTAGCGACTCAAGCACCGCATCCCGCACTTGCACGTCGTCCTTGACGAATGGGCCAAGGCTGTCCAGCGCCTTCAGCCGTACGCCCGTATTCGAGTCGTAACGCAAGGCATACAGCAGGGCTTCGCGAACGTGAAGATTGTTAGGCTGCTGGGTCAGCAGATCGACTGAGTCCATGCGTACGCCGGCGTTGAAATTGTTTCGGGCGGCGTAGAGAAGAAGCTGTTGAATGTTCGGATCGCCCAACGAGCCGCGGGTTTCCTGCGGAGACACGGTTTCATACTTGATTGTGACTTGATTGGAACCGGGTTGCTGCGCAATGGAGCTGATACCGCTGATAGTTGCGAGAGCAGGCTGTGCGGTGGGCGTGGGAGTGACCTCGACTGGAGTCGTCACCATCTTGTACGTTGCCCCGATGCCTCCAGCGAAACCAACGATGAAAATTGCGGCAGCGAGCGCGGGGGCGAAACGGATCTGGTTCAGCCAGTGCACCGGGTCGAATATCAGCCGCGACCACCAGCCGCCCTGCTCCGCCGACTCCAGTGCCTCCTGCAGCCGCATTCGCGATGCGGCGAGAAAGCTCGCATTCGGCTCGTGCATGGGAAATTGCGCGAAACCTTCGCGGAACTTCTTCACCGATTCGAGCTCCGCCGCGCAATCCTTGCAGCGCACCACGTGCTGCTCCAGTTCATGACGAGCGTCGTCCGGCAGCTCATCGTAAACATAGAGAAGAACGTTCTGTTGAACCCATTCGCATTTCATAGTCGCCTCTGTTCGACGGGCGAGACGCCCGTCACTCCTCAACACTGCTGTTGGAGAGGCGGGCGTCCCCGCCCGTCCTCAAACAGAATTCATCTCATGTCCGCCAGCGTCGCACGCAGCTTCTGGGTCGCTCGAAACAGTGTGTTCTTCGCGGTCTCTTCAGTCGTATTCAACATTTCGCCGACTGTCCTCAACTTGAGCCCCTGATAATGCTTCAGCTCAAAGACCACTCGTTCGCGCGGTGTCAGTTTTTCGAGCGCGCGGGTTATTCTGCCACCCAGTTCCCGCCGCATCAGATCGCGCTCGGGATTTGCCCCGCTGCGTCCATCCGCCACTTGCGCGAGCACGTCATACTGCTCGCCTTCCGAGTCCACCACCACCGGAGCGTCTTCTTTACGCACCTGTTTCTTGCGGATGTTGTCCAGGCACAAATTGGTCACGATCCGGTAGATCCACGTGTAAAACGAGCACTCAAAGCGGAAGCGTCCGATGTTCTTGTAGGCCTTCAGGAAGGCTTCCTGGTACACATCCTGGGCTTCGTGTTCCGTTCCCGTCAGGTGCAGAGCCAGACGTAGCACTGCCTGGTCGTAGTGGCGCACCAGCTCTTCGAAGGCAGCACGATTACCGCGCTGCGCCTCGCGCACCAGGAGCGTGTCGTCGATACGGCTCTGACTCAACATGTGGACCCGGGTTAGGGGCTGCCGTGTTCCACTGCTTCGTTCCACCCTTTCGACAGGCTCAAGGCGTCCCTGGCCGCGAACCCCGTCAGGATGAGAACACTTGCCAACCGGAAATTGTACTGCCCACGCATCGGCCGGCATCTCTTTTTGTCCTTGGTCGCCGGAGCACGTACCCTTCCCGGCTACAAGAACATAGACGGGGGGAGGGCCAGTTGGTAAGCAGACTAACTAACGAATAGTACGAGAGGGGGGCTTAGAGGGGGCCTATCTAAATAAACGGAATTATCACCTTCACAAACCTAACTCCTTAAAACTTGGTGGCGGCCTATAAAAGTAAGGCCGCCAGCGCGTCAGTCTGCAAGCTCCATTGCTTTATCAAACAGAGGCAATGCTTTGTAGCGCGGCAGCGCTCTATCTACCATCGCCATAAATTGCGGCCATTTGTCAGATGCCTTCATGAGTGCCGTTACAGAAGCAAGATGCTCGCGCAACTTGGGATGCCCCACATCCTCAGTCAGGCGCTGGAAAAGTCTATGCTTCAATTGTCCTTTCTCATTTCTCGGGGTAAGCGCCCTCAGTTCTTCCAATACGCCTGGAGCAAGTCTGGAATACACCAAGTCATTGGTGAGGTGGCCGATGTATTGAGGCCGCTTAACACTGCCGTTGTAGGGCAATCCACGAAGTCTAAAAAGTTCTTGGTAAAAATCTGATGGAAATGTCTTAACCCATTTGCGAAGTTCTTTAGCGACGAATGCCTCCAGAATCTTTGCGAGGCCATCCCGAGCGCGGTCCGCTTGGTAGCCCGTCACTTCATCAACCAACGCGATGATGCCAACACGCGCAAAACCTCGCACCAGGATTTCGCATTGCGTCGCAATATGCTGCTGTTTGCTTGTTAGCGCATTCGCTTTTCTGGCCTCTAAAACCGCATCGCAGATATCAGCGAGGACAGTAGCTTCGTATCCCAGAGCACGAATTCCTTGAGGGGTTCGGAATTCAATAGGGGTTAAGGTCCCACTGGTTAGAGTACTGGTGGCAAAGGCTTTAAGTCGTTCTTGACCAGCAAATTTGGCGATTCGGTCCCCACCTCGACTAGAACCTCCACGCGACATCCCTAATGCATCAATCATTCCCACTTGAGCAAGCACGCGCCTACCGTCTGACAGCACATAGGCCGGAATCTCCAAATTACCGATCCTCAGTGGACTATCAGGGGAGCCATGCGTAGCTTGCGGAACCTCGGTTAGCTTTCCCTGCCTTCGCCAACGTTCCTCGACAGCAGCTCTAGCGATTGCGCGGCGTTGCTCGCTACTGAGCGCCTTGGCTCGCGCCTTTCCGCCTTTCGATGCCCCAAGGCTAGATAGAGCCTTCCCTGCATCACTCGGGTCGCTTGCATCGTTTTCAGAATCGGGGAATAGATCGTCGGAAGGGTCAGAAGTCATTTTGAGCACCTCTGAATTAAACGCTATACTTGCCCGGGAAAGAAGTCAAGAATTTCTTGACTTCATGCACGAGCAAGTATAAGGTTCGTAGGTCAAACAAAACGACCCCGATCTCGGGTGCAGCCGGAACCGGGGCCTAAATCGACACGCGGAGCGACCGCAATGCCATCGCGTTTACCGTGTAGTACCATGCCAAGGCGCAACCCACTCCGCATAGCAAAAACATCACTTGAGCATTCTCCATCGCGTGCTAGAAACAAAGTACGGATACGATAAATCGCAATACCGCAATAACAAAAAGACTGAGGAATCGAATATGCGGCCAGAGCTCACGAAGTTCTACAACATTTTTTTTAATAACCGCGCTGCTGTATGGACTGCTGTCTTCACTGGTGTATTGTCGGTTTTCACTCTTATGCTCTATCGCGTTTCGCAATCCACCGACGAAACGCAGCGAACCTCTGAGCGCGCATTTCTCAATTTCATCGGCCCTGTTGATGGGCCAAAAATCTTGGGTAATGACGGCAAGTGGACCGGGCAGGAGATAGCGATCAATTGGAATAATAGCGGCAATACTCCAGCTAGAAACCTCACCATTCAAACCAATACGATGCCATTCATGCCGGATATCCCGAAAGAGTACGATTTTCCTCTCGCGACGGAAAAGAAACGCGCCGTAATAGGACCTAAGCAAAACTATGGAACGGATGTCGTCATTCCGCAAACATCCTTGGCAGATGCGTGGCATTCGAAGGCACGCCTCTTCATTTGGGGCACTGTTATCTACAAAGACGTTTTTCCGAACAATCCAGACAGACTCACTGAATTTTGCATAGAACTCACCCATCTCACGTTGGGTCAGAAGGGCCAATTTAAAGTTCCCAAGCCTTCGGATATCGACGCCCCCGACGCGACATTGGTTGGCTTTCAATGGGAGACATGTCGCGCTCACAACTGCTACGACGAAGATTGCAAAGACTATAAAGAGCGCGTCGAAGATATGCGCCAATGAAACACCGAAGGGCTTCATCTATTTTAGCCCCTCTGGTTTGTGAAGGTGATAATTCCAGAAATAAACGATGGTTGCCGGAGCCTACGGTTGGGCGTCTAGCACCGGCACTACTGCCGTGTCCACCGTGGCCGGGTCATCTCTCAGTTTGAGGTAGAGCGTTTTGCCTTTGGGCGCGGGGATCGTAAGCGTACCGTCGACGAATCCGTCCGGAACTGCGACTGCGATCGTGAAATCGGGGTCGGCGCTTACGGCATCGATCAGGAAGAGCTTGTCGCCGCTGAGGGTGCACTTTTTATCGGCGATAGGCTTCTCAGGCACTGAGGGTGATTCCGTAGTCGTGCTCTTTTCAGGATCTGAGCTTCGTTCTGCGGCCTTTTGCGAGACTAAGCTGCTTTCGGAGGCAGCATCCTTTCCGGATTTCAAATTCGCCTCAGGTGACGACTTTTCTTCCCGCGCCGATCTCTTTTCAGAAGCGGGGCTTCTCTCCGCAGCCTTCGCCGGAACCGGCGTGCAGCGCACCTCTTTCAGATCGGGTACGCGCACCAGATTCGCCAGGGGCTGCCAGTCACCTTCAACGCCGTCCGCGCTTACCGCCCGAAACTTCAATCGTCCGAAGGCCGAAGGCCCTAGCAGCTTCATGGGATCCAGCATGGCAAAAACCGTCTTCGCATCCTGCAGCGTGAGATTGCCATCCTTCTCGCTCAGCAAAACGTGAAATGACTCGTCCTGGGTTGCAACTTCCACCCTCTCTGCGGGGGGAAAAGTCTCCGGCACGCGCGTCTTTAAAAAGAAGCTCAGTCGCCCATCCTGAGGAAGCTCGTCCGGGTTGCCAAGCTCGATCACTTGAGGAGAGTCGTTGCTGTCGAGCTGCACGTTCTTACTCAACAGGTTGAGCTGCGGCCGCGCGGCTGCAACGGCCGTGCTTAGGTCAAGCGTGCGACCGTCTTTCAACGCAATGTGGGCGGTGACTGACCCATCCGCTTTCAGCTTAGTCGCTGCTCCGGCTTCGTGCGTCACCAGTTTGAGTTCGTCGTGCTGATTGTCCCGGGAAAGGTTCTCCGGCGTAAAGCTGACGCCGCTCACTTCGAGTTGTGAAACTTCGTCGAGGCGAGTGCCTCGCAATATTCCGCTGAGGTCGCCGGCGTGAACCGTGAACGTATCGAGACGGGCGGCCTCGGCGTAAGTATGCAGTGAAACTTTGTCTGCTTCGGGAAGGCCGAATTTCTTCACCACCACTTGCACAGAACCAGCGCTGGCATTCTGCAGCGGCACTTTCAATTCCAGCTCATCCGGCTTTGCGGCCTTCCACTGCACTAGAACACTTCTTCCGTCTGCGTTCTCCAATAGCACTTCGCTGACGCAGCAAGCGTCCGGTGACTGGACGTGCAAGGTATCCTCGCGGCCGACAATTAGCGCACTTGCGTCCTTCGAAGCGACCACCCACTGCGACGCTTGCGATGTGCGAAGCCGGAATCGTGGCCCTTCAAATGAATGGAATCCCCACGAGCCGCGCAGAATACCGCTGACTTCTCCGTCCAGCGATTTCGCTTCCATGGCGTGAGTTTCAATGACGAATCCGCCGAGAGCGGCATCGGGACGGGCGGGAAGATCAAAGCCCTTCCCGGATTTAGGTTCCACATGAAGCACGAAATTGTGCGCCAACTCGGTTGCAAAAACCAGGGGCGCTCCTTCCGCAGGCAAGACAAGATCTAGCTTGCTTGCGCAAAATATCTGCGTCGCATCGACCGCCCGCAGTGGAGGAGGTACAACAGCATGCACCGGCGGTAAGGCGATCACCAAAACCGATTTCGGATTACGGAATGAAGGCGGGTTATTCAGGCGCAGGTTGAGGTCGTCTTTGCGGGGCAACGCCAGCGCGGGAATGTATTGATACTGCGCCGTATGGGCCGTGCTCAGAATGCGCACCGCGTCCACGACAGCGCCAACATATGCGCTGTAATAGCCGCCTCTGGCCGTCGGCGTGGCGCTAAGCTGAGCCAGCAAATCCGTCGACGGCCCCGAGGTCAAAGTCGCGACCATGTTTTGACTGTGCTGATCGTCGAGCACCATCTGATCGGTATTCTGGGTAAGGCAGGGCACCTGCTGCGCGCTTGGTTTGTCGAAGCACTGCTGATCGAGTTTGATGTTCAGGCTTCGCGCGAGCATGGTGGTGCGGGTTTTAAGCTGCTCCGGATCAACCACGGATGTTTCGCGAACCGCTTCGAGGTACGCTTCCAGTCGCGATCGGTCGAGGCTGAGCTGTTGCAGATCCTGTGCGGCGCGTACAAAGGCACCCGGTTTGCCGCGAACTGCGGCACGCAGTGTGGAAAACGCTCCACCGGTTTCTGGCGCAAGCAGGACAACAGCCTGTTCAGCGTCAGCCGGCACGGTGACAAAAATTCCTTCTTGGTGAACGTGCTTCGTCCAGGTCTCGGCGCTGGTGAACCAGGACTCCGGAGGAGGGTTAGTCGCTCCTCGCAGAAACACCACGACCATCAGATAGTGAACCGACTGGCTGTCCGGCAGGTCGGGATGCACCCATAGCCGGTCTCCCGGCTGCAGGTTCGGCACTTCTGCGATGGGTACGGTCACGCCTTCGCGCTGCACGTGCACCTGAAACTTGGGGCCAATGAGATCAAATGCTGCATTGTCGGCACGAGCGGTCGCTGCCGATAACATCAAAGCGGACAAGTAGATAGCAGAAACAAGACGGATTGACGATGCTCGTAAGAATTCCAGATGCAATACTCCCTCTTCCTAAGATGCTGCTGTGATCTCTCTATGCTAATTAGCCCGGATCGTGGCGGCAACACTCGCTTGTACACAGAGGATTACGCGCAATTTTGAACTAAGTTCTGGCACTCGCGCCGGAGTCGTTGCAAATCATTTCAATGCGGTTGCCAAATGGGTCATGAATGTGACAGCGGCGCACGCCGGGAATGTCGCCAGGTTCAGTCACTTCAACTCCTGATGCGCGTAGCTTCGAAACCAGTGCATCGTAGTCTCCACACGTGAATGCCGGATGCGCCTTCCTCGCTGGCCGGAACTCCTTCTCCACGCCGAGATGAACCTGCACCGCGCCGCTCTCGAACCAGCAACCACCGCGTTTCGCAAGCTCAGCCGGTTTTGAGATCTCGCGCATTCCCAAAAGAGTCGAATAGAAACGCCGCGCAGCTTCCTCTTCGCCAGGAGGCATGGCGAGTTGAACGTGATCGATGGCTGTAAAGGGTGATTTCACAGATTTCTAACATACCCATTTTATAGGATCAGGCTGCGGCCAAAGGCTCGAAGGCTTCCTCGCTGGTAACATCGGGATGTGCTGCTCGAAATCCGAAATTTGAGCATCGAATTTCCGGGGACGCCAACACCGCTGGTCGCTGTGCGCGACGTCGGCTTCAATTTGTCTCGCGGTGAGGTGCTTGGGCTAGTCGGTGAATCGGGGTCAGGCAAATCCGTCACCTCACTCGCGATCATGCGGCTGCTTCCTCCGCAAGCGACCATTGGAGGAGAGATCCGTTTCGCGGCAAACGGCGGTGCTCCGGAGAACCTGCTTCAACTCGACGCTGAACGTGTCCGGCAACTGCGGGGCTCCGGAATTTCGATGATTTTCCAGGAGCCGATGACGGCGCTGAATCCAGTCATGTGCGTTGGAGAGCAAGTGGCAGAAGCGGTCCGCGCCCACAATAGGGTCGCGAAAAAGGAATCCTGGGAGCGCGCAGTCGAAGCCTTGCGCGAGGTTGCCATCCCAGATCCTGAGCGGCGCGCTCACGATTATCCACATCAGCTTTCGGGAGGAATGCGGCAGCGAGTGATGATCGCCATGGCAATCGTCAATCGTCCTCAACTGCTGATCGCCGACGAGCCGACGACTGCCCTCGATGTGACCATCCAGGCGCAGATTCTTGATCTGTTAGCCAGCTTGCGCGACAAGTTCGGGCTCACGATGCTTTTCATTTCCCATGATCTCGCGGTGGTTTCAAAGGTTGCTGACCGGGTCGCGGTCATGTACGCGGGAAGCCTGGTCGAACTTGCTGCGCGCGAGCAAATTTTCCGTGCGCCGGCCCATCCCTATACCCGCGGATTGATCGAGGCGGTTCCCACGCTGAAGACAGAGCGCAGCCGCCCGCTCGAAACCATTGAAGGCACAGTTCCTCCGCTGCGCGCTGTTCCGCCTGGATGCCCGTTTGAGCCGCGGTGCGATTTGCGGATTCCTGAATGTGCTCGCTCTCTTCCTGCGTTGGTGGAGATCGACCCTGGCCATTGGGCGCGATGTCCGGTCGCGAATCCGGGGCGCGCCTTATAATTCCGTGTTCTGCTTCGCACTTTAGGCGTTCAGATTCCGGGTGAAGATTGCGCATACTGCTGCTCAGCGACATTCACAGTAACGCGGAAGCTCTTGAGGCGTGCCTGGCGGCCGCCCCCCCGACCGATGCGACCGTCAACCTGGGTGACATTGTTGGCTACGGTGCAAGTCCGAACGAAGTAACCAAACGCGTGCGCGATTTGGCAGGAATTTTTGTTCGCGGCAACCATGACAAAGTCGTTACCGGCATCGATACTGTAGAAGGTTTCAACCCTATCGCAAGTGTGGCGGCGATTTGGAACCGTGAGCAGCTTACCCATGAGCACATGGATTGGTTGCGCGCGTTGCCAAAAGGGCCAGCCGCAATGGACGAACTATCGAATGTTCAATTTGTGCACGGAGCTCCGGACGACGAAGACCGTTATGTGGTCACGCTTGAAGATGCCGCAATACAACTCGTGCAGTCGAGCGTGAGCATCACATTTTTTGGACACACTCACATCCAGGGCGCATTTCAGTTGCGCGGAAAAATAGTACGGGCCGTGCATCCCGAATACCCAACTGTCGCAAAACAGGAAACCTGGGACTTGCAGCTCGAATCCGGATTAAACTACATGATCAATCCCGGATCGATTGGGCAACCTCGTGATGGAGACTGGCGGGCCGCATTTGCTGTATTCGACTCGGAGCAACGCATGGTGACGTTTTTTCGGACTCCTTACCAAATACGAGCGGCGCAAGAAAAAATCTTAGCGGCGGGCCTTCCACCGCGACTGGCCACAAGACTCGCAGCAGGAAGTTAACGCAATGAAAGTTCCTCCCGACAATTATTTGACTGCGCACACCGACGGCGGCGCGCGCGGAAATCCCGGTCCCGCTGGCTACGGCGTCGTAATTCACGATGCCAGCGGACGCAAGGTCGCCGCGCTCAGTCAATATCTTGGGAAGCAGACCAATAATGTCGCGGAATATCAGGCGCTAATCGCCGCGCTGGAATATGCAGTCGAGCATGACTCTCGCCCAATGAAGGTTGTCAGCGACTCGGAACTGCTAGTACGCCAGATCAAGGGTATTTACAAGGTGAAGGAACCGACCCTGCGCGATCTACACGCACGCGCCCGCCAACTGATTAACAAATTGGAATGGTTTGACATTGAGCACGTCTTGCGGGGACACAATCGCGAAGCCGATGATCTGGCAAATGAAGCCATGGACAAGGGTTCCGGGAAGACTCCGTTTCGCTCGCCGCAGCCGGCACCAAGTCAGCAAATACGAAAAGAATTCAAAGGGACCGTGCGTGACGGAAAAATCGAACTGCTGGATGGAGATCTGCCCGAAGGCACGGCGGTCGAGGTGCGAGTCAAGCCAGGCAAATGAATCTGATCACAACGGCCAATCACTAATCACTGACCACATTCTGCAGGCTCCCGATTCCTTGCACCGTCACTTCTACTTTGTCTCCTGCCACTAGCGGCCCGACACCGCTCGGAGTTCCGGTCGCAATTAGGTCTCCGGGCAGCAGCGTCATCACCTGCGCAATATGGCGAATCACTACGTCCAGCGCAAAAATAAAATCGCGAGTATTGCCTTGCTGTTTTGTTTTTCCGTTCACTCGCGTTTCCACCTCAACTCCGGCCCACGGGTCGAGCGCGTCCACCACAAACGGCCCGACTGGGCAGAACGTATCGAACCCCTTCGCGCGAGTCCACTGGCCATCTTTGTTCTGCAAGTCGCGGGCCGTCACGTCATTCACGCAGGTGTAGCCCAGAATGTAAGGCCTGACGTCTTCATCCACTTTGAGATTCCGGCATGTCTTTCCGATCACAACGCCCAACTCGCCTTCATGATCCACGCGAGCAGAAATTTTGGGACGAACGATGGTCTGCTTCGGACCAATTATCGCCGACGGAGGTTTTAGAAAAATTAGCGGCTCAACTGGAACGTCGTGTCCCAGTTCAGCCGCATGCTCGCGATAATTCCGTCCGACACAAACAATTTTGGACGGCTCGACCGGAGCCAACAGCGTAGCTTCGTCAAGCGGAATATGAGGAATTTTCTTTGCTCCAGATTCCGGCGCATTCTTATCTGGAGGAAACGCCAGAGTTCGCGTGATCTCCTCGCGTCCGGCGATGGTTTCGATACATCCAAGGTGAGAAGAGCCGTTGTATTCGAAGCGGCAATATTTCATGTTCTTTGCAGAAATTTTTTCCCGGCCTTGAATTCGGACCGTCAGGGGACTATGCCAGAGTGCCTCTGGCAAAAGCAACCTTCGGCAAATCAGAACAGCAGGAAACAAACCAAAGCTCGAAGAGAGCATCTCAAACTGTTGATTTGGCGAGAACCGGGGATTTGCCCATAGCTTCGGGATCAACAACGCGCACACACACTTAACCGCGTACCTAGAAATCTGCTTGTCGATCCACAGGAAAAATATCGCGTGGCGATTGGACCTTCAATTCAGCGCAAGGAACTAAGAACGCCGCCCCCCGGCCCGGTGGAGGTTGAGCGGCGAAAGCACGATCCTGCGTCCGAAGAAAGGTACCAGGCCCACGCACCCCATCCCGTCCCGAAGGGTGTTTTTCGCTCGATCGGACTTGGCATGATCACGGGCGCCGCAGACGACGACCCATCCGCTATCGGCACCTATGCTACCGCGGGCGCGAAGTTCGGCCCAGCCCTATTGTGGATTGCGCCCGTAGCGCTCCCCATGATGTTCTCGGTTGTCTATCTCTCTTCCAAGCTCGGCCAAGTCACGGGGCAAGGGTTGTTCGCGATAATCCGCCAGCACTATCCGCGTTGGCTGTTGCTCATGATGTTAGGAGCGGTGCTCGTGGGAAACACCATCGAGGCCGGCGCAGATATTGGCGGAATGGCAGCCGCACTCAGGCTGTTAGTGCCTATCCCTGCTTCTGTCATCGTCATAGTGATCACCGGCTCGGTGCTCGCTCTCCAAATCTGGGGATCGTACACCATAATCCGAAACATATTTCGGTGGCTTGCGCTGGCGTTGTTGGCTTATCTCGGATCCGCTTTACTCGCCCACCCCGGACTAATTTCCACGCTCAAGGGAACCCTTATTCCAACTTTTCGGTTGGATCGTCAATTTCTCGAAATTGTTGTGGCTGTGATTGGTAGTTCGCTTTCGGCCTATCTCTACACCTGGCAATCCAACCAAGAAGTTGAGGAAGATATTTCGATGGGCCGCAGGCGGCTGGTCGATCGAATGGGCACCACTAAGGAAGAACTCAGTCACTCTGCTCACGACATCGGCTTCGGCATGTTTTTCTCCAGCCTGGTGATGTACTTCATCATCTTGTCGACCGGCGCTACGCTGTTCCGCGCTGGCAAATTTGACATCAACACGGCGGCCGAAGCGGCGCAGGCATTGCAGCCTTTGGCGGGAAAATTCGCCGAACTCTTGTTCGCTCTTGGAATCATCGGAGTCGGCTTTATTGCCGTTCCTGTAATGACCGCCGGGGCAGCTTACGACTTTTGTCAGACTTTCGGCTTAAGGCATGGCCTTCATACCCCGGCGAGGCAATCCCGGGGATTTTACGCGGCCATAGTCATCATCACAGCGATCGCGATGGGCATGAATTTTCTTGGCTTGAATCCCATTAAAGCCCTGGTTTGGGCCGGAATTGTGCAAGGCCTCTCCACCCCATTCTTGATGCTAGTGCTCATGCGAATGACCAATAACCGACGGATCATGGGGCGTTGGGTGAATACCAGGGCGCTCAACGTCCTGGGATGGCTGACCACAGCCGCGATATCCGCGGCCGCAATAACTCTGGTGGTCTTCTGGTTAAAGTAGTCGGAAATTTAAACTAGGGAACCGCCTCGCTCGCTTCTTCTGATCGCGGACTTTCGTTGCCGCGCGCATCAACTACCGAAATCGAATAAGAATATTCGTGACCAGGAAGCACGTCCGAATCCCTAAAAGCTGGCGTCTTCACCAGCTCTGTATTTATTTTGACGGGCTCGCTGCCTACCTGGTGGCGATAGACGTTATATCCCGCTAAATCTGCCTCGCTATTCCCCGCCCACACCAAATCGATGAAAGGCTTCTGCCCCGGCCCGGAGAAGACTGCCTGCAATCCGGTGGGTGTTTTCGGTGGGAAGACATCCTGCGCCACAACTCGTACGGGCGTCGTATCGTCGCCTTCAACCTGCGCGGACCCACTTGCCTGCTCAATCAAAGTCACAACCGTTATGCGATAGTCGTAAGTTTTTTCCCACTCGAAGCCGGTATCGAGCAAAGTGGGGTTTGTCTCTCCCAAGACTTGAACTTCACCTGCGACAGAGTCCTTATTGCTTTGGACATCGCGGCGATAAACACGATATGCATACCGGATTCCGGGGATTTCTCGCGACGGCGTGACGGCATCCCACGTAAGCTTTACCCCTTCCGCCGAAAGGCGCGCATTCAGATTTCGAGGCGGAGGCAACGTCGGCGCGGATGGAACCTGCACTTGGTTGGATAGACCCGCACCCCTGCTATACGAGTTCAGCACGCTCACCGCGTACACCACGTTCGAGGTGGGCGACTGCATCTCGAGACTAGACGAAAGCTGGTCGGTGTACGATTCCTGCGGCGGTGTCGTTTTCTGATGTTTATTTCTTCTCCGCCTGGATCGAGCACGCTGGTCTGGAGCGTTCTGCGGCGGCAACTCATTGACTGGGTTTCGGCAATCGCGCAGTGGTGGTCCCAGGCTGCGGCAGATCAGTGTTCGACCTGCATGCCGAAAGGTCTGATGGTCTTCGGTTTCTTCGGGCACCGACCACGAGAGATGAACCTCGTTCGCTTTGCGTACTGCCTTGAGATCTCTGACCGGTCGCGCCAGTTCGAGCGACGGCGGCTCGGGAATTCCGGGGGTCCCGCAACTCGCAAGCAAAGCGACGGCAGCGACAAGCAGTTTCAGTTTCAGCTTGTTGAATTTCATCTGTCGCGGACAAGATTAACACTTCGAAATTCTACAAAGATTGTGGAGGCTCGGGCGTCCTCGCCCGTGCAACTAATGCGGGAGGAAATGTTAGAGGATATAGCGGCTCAAATCCTGGTCCTTAACAATGTCGGAGAGGGCTTTGCTGACGTATTCCGCATCGACGGTGATGTGCTCGCCCTTTCTTTCCGGCGCAGAGAAGCTGATGTCATCTAAAACGCGTTCCATGATCGTATGCAGGCGTCGCGCGCCGATATTTTCGGTCCCCTCGTTCACGCGGAACGCAAAACGGGCAATCTCTGCCAGCGCTTCTTTGGTGAACTCCAGCTTCACGCCTTCGGTTTCAAGCAGCGCGGTGTATTGCTTGACCAGCGAAGATTTCGGTTCCGTCAGGATGCGGATGAAGTCGTCCATGGTGAGCGATTGCAACTCAACGCGAATCGGAAAACGCCCTTGCAGTTCCGGGATCAGGTCGCTGGGCTTTGAAACATGGAAAGCTCCAGCCGCGATGAAGAGAATGTGGTCGGTGCGGACCATCCCGTAGCGGCTGTTTACGGTCGTGCCTTCAACAATGGGAAGGATGTCGCGCTGCACACCTTCGCGCGAAACGTCCGGTCCATGCCCGCCCTCGCGGCCCGCGATTTTGTCGATCTCGTCGAGAAAAATGATTCCCGAGTCTTCCACCCGGTCGATGGCAACGCGTGTGACCTGATCCATGTCGATCAGCCGCTGCTCTTCTTCCTGGATCAGGTATTCAAACGCTTCGTTCACCTTCATCTTCCGCTTCTTGGTACGCTGGCCGAAGATGTTGGGCAACATGTCCTTGATATTGACGTCCATCTCCTCGACGCCCTGGTTGGAGATGATTTCGAAGGACGGAAAATTCCGCTCCCGCGTTTCTATTTCCACCACGCGTTCGTCGAGCTTGCCCTCGCGCAGTTGCTGCCGCAGTTTCTCGCGCGTGCGCGAGTAGGAATCGCCTGAAGAAGCTTCCAGCGTGAAACCCGGCTCGGGATGCGCCGCCGGAGCCGCAGGAGGAAGCAAAATATCCAGCAAGCGCTCTTCGGCATTCAGCTCAGCTTTGTCGGCGACGTCTTCGAGTTTTTCCTCACGAACGTTATCAATTGCGATCTCTAGCAGATCGCGAATCATCGACTCGACGTCTCGGCCTACATAACCCACTTCGGTGAACTTCGAGGCCTCTACCTTGAGGAATGGCGAATTAGCAAGCTTGGCCAGCCTGCGCGCAATTTCGGTTTTGCCGACGCCGGTCGGGCCGATCATGATGATGTTCTTTGGAATCACTTCCTCGGCAAGATCTTCAGGAAGCTTCTGCCGGCGCATGCGGTTGCGCAGAGCAATAGCCACGGCACGCTTGGCGTCCTTTTGCCCGACGACGTGCTTATCGAGCTCGACTACGATCTCACGCGGCGTGAGCTCGTCGAGTGCGAGCTGTTCTTCTTCGGCGCTAGCAGGCAGGTAAATGGCCATAAATACCAGTGATCAGTGGTAAGTGATTAGTGGTCAGTTGCTAGAGGTCAGTCAGATTTTGCTAACCACTAGCCAGTAATCACTTGTTTCAAAGTTCTTCTATCGTAACCTTCTCATTCGTGTAGATGCACATTTTGCCGGCGATCTTCATTGCCTCTTCAGCAATCTGGCGAGCCGAAAGTTGTGTGTGGTCTGCCAGAGCTTGCGCGGCAGCGTGAGCATATGGGCCACCGCTGCCAATGGCCGCGATCCCTCCGTCCGGCTCAATCACGTCACCCTGACCACTCAACAAAAAAGTCTGCTCTTTGTCAGAGACGAGCAGCAGGGCTTCCAAGTGTCGCAAAAACTTGTCGGTACGCCAATCCTTGGCCAGTTCGACCGCGCCCCGGCCAACGTTGCCATGATACTGCTCCAGCTTCGCCTCAAACCGGCTGAAGAGCGAAAACGCGTCGGCGGTCGAGCCGGCGAAACCTGCCAGAATCTTATCCTGATAAAGCCGTCGAATTTTCTTCGCCGAATGCTTGATGATGCTCTCGCCAAGCGTGACTTGGCCGTCTCCGGCCATGACAACGGTGCCATTCCGGCGGACACAAAGAACTGTGGTGGAGCGAATCAGGCGATTCTGCGGCATGAGGGCAAGTGCTGATTATAGCAGCGACCGGAATGTACTAGCGCAGCGCCAGTGTGATCCGAATAGCCTCTTCTAACTGAGTCATCTGAAAAGCCGGCAGCCGACCGGTATATGAGACAAAGCGTGAGATTTGAATTGCGCGTATCTGTTCTGCTTTCGCAATACTGTCGATCCGCAAGCCCGCAATTCCTTTCGCGATCCACACGTGACTGGGATAAACGCGTTTGGGGTTAGCGGCGTCCGTTAGGGGAATAATCACCACGACCGGGCTATTTGCATTAATCGCGTCGCGCGTAACCACAACTACAGGCCTGGTACCGGCCTGTTCGCTGCCTTCGGCAGGATCCAAGCGGGCCAGGAAAACGTCACCCCTTTGCGGTCTTGGCAGATTTCTTCTTTGATCTGGGACGCTCATGAGTGTCGACAGCGAATGCCGGAGATTGATAGGCTTCCCAATCACTTTGCTCAAAAGCGCCAGCCAGCGCTATTGCTTCGTGGCGATAGGATTCGTCCTCGGCCATTCCGGCAAATGCGGCATCGATCTGCAGGTTCCGGAACCTGCGTAGCTTTTCCGCAACCGCCTCCACGAGGAACTCGTTCAAACTGGCGGCCACACCAGCATCCTTGACCGCCTTCCGGGCCTGTTCATATAGCACCTTGGGTAGCCGGACCGTTGTAGTTTGGAAAGCAGTAGCAGAATTCATACTATTAATAGTACCATATTAGATGTCGGAAATACCAGGTTTATAGCTGAACCTCTTGCGAAAAGGCCCTGTCCGCAAGCAGCTGTCTCAACACATACTGCAAAATCCCGCCGTTTGCGTAATACAGAGCTTCCTGCGGGGTATCGATGCGAACCAGGGCCTCGAATTCTTTGGACTCCTTGCCGGTTTTGGCGCGAACTTTTATCCGTCGTCCAGCGGCAAATTTCTCCACCACGTCGCGGATGCCGCCGATCTCGAATACTTCATCGCCTGTCAGCCCCAACGATTCCCCGCTCTGGTCCGCGAGAAATTGCAGCGGCAGAATGCCCATGCCGACGAGATTGGAGCGGTGAATGCGCTCGTAACTCTCGGCGATGACCGCATGCACTCCGAGCAACAGGGGGCCTTTGGCTGCCCAATCGCGGGATGATCCGGAACCGTACTCCTTGCCGGCAATGATGACGAGCGGGACGCCATCCGAAATATATTTTTGCGACGCTTCGAAGATTGTCATTTCTCCGCCCTCAGGGAGGTGTCTCGTGAAGCCGCCCTCCAGGTTCGGCACCATTTTGTTGCGCAGACGGACGTTAGCGAAAGTACCTCGAACCATGACTTGGTGATTACCGCGTCGCGAACCGTAGGAATTGAAATCCGCCGGCTTGACCCCGTGCTCCTGCAAATATTTTCCGGCGGGACTGTCTTTCTTAATCGATCCCGCTGGAGAAATGTGGTCGGTAGTCACGCTGTCGCCGAGCACGGCCAGCACGCGCGCTTTGCGGATGTCGCTCACCGGCGCCGGTTTTGGTGACATTTCGTCAAAGTAGGGCGCGCGCTGAATATAGGTTGAACTCGCGTCCCAGGCGTAGGTCTCGCCCGCAGGGACTTCCAGTGAACGCCAATGTTCGTCTCCTTCGAAGACGTCGGCGTAACTCTTCACGAACATGGAGGATGAAATCGAATGCTGCACGACTTCATCGACCTCGCGTTGAGTTGGCCAAATATCGGCGAGATAAACCGGATTGCCCTCGCGGTCCTTGCCCAGCGCGTCTTTTCGCAGATCGACGTCGATGCGCCCGGCCAAGGCGAATGCCACCACAAGCGGCGGAGACATCAAGTAATTGGCGCGAACATCGGGATTGATTCGACCCTCAAAGTTGCGGTTCCCTGAGAGCACCGACGCGACCACCAGGTTCTTGCGATCGATTTCTTCAGAAATTTCCGGCGGCAGCGGACCCGAATTCCCGATACAAGTGGTGCAGCCGTATCCGACCACGTGAAACTTCAACTTCTCGAGATATGGCATCAGACCAGCGTTGTCGAGGTAGTCACGAACGACCTTTGATCCGGGCGCGAGTGAAGTCTTCACCCAATCGGGGACCTGTAGACCACGCTCGACGGCCTTTTTGGCAAGCAGGCCGGCAGCCAGCATCACCGATGGATTCGAAGTATTGGTGCAGCTGGTGATGGCGGCAATCACAACTTTGCCGTGACTCAAATGGCCGTTGCCGGAGACAGCCTCTGCAGCCTGCCCTTTGCTGGTTTTGATCAAGGAAGGCAGCGCACTCTCAAAAGATTCCTTTGCGCCCGAAAGCGGGACCCGGTCCTGAGGGCGCTTCGGTCCGGCCAGGCTTGGCTCAACCGTGTCCAGGTCCAGTCCCAGTAGCTCGGAATATTCCGCCTCGGGCGTGCTCTCATCGTGAAAGAGCCCCTGCTCCCGACTGTAGGCTTCGACTAGGGCGATCTGCTCATCGGTGCGCCCGGTCAGGCGCAGATAGGTGAGGGTTTCGCTGTCGATGGGAAAAATTCCGCAAGTGGCGCCGTATTCCGGAGACATGTTTCCGATGGTCGCGCGATCGGCTAGCGGCAGGTCTTTCAGCCCCGGCCCGAAGTATTCCACGAACTTGCCCACGACGCCGTGCTTGCGAAGCATTTCCGTGATTGTGAGCACCAGGTCGGTCGCGGTTGCACCTTCGCGCAAGCGGCCGGTCAGCTTTACGCCGACGACTTGGGGAATCAGCATCGAAACCGGCTGCCCCAGCATTGCTGCTTCTGCTTCAATTCCGCCTACGCCCCACCCCAACACTCCGAGACCATTGATCATCGTAGTGTGCGAATCTGTGCCTACTAGCGTGTCCGGATATGCGGTCCGCTTCCCGTTCGCCTCGTTCACAAATACGACGCGCGCCAGATATTCCAGGTTCACCTGGTGCACAATGCCGGTATCCGGCGGCACGATTGCCATATTGCGAAACGCCGTCTGCCCCCAGCGCAAAAAAGCATAGCGCTCTTTGTTGCGCAGGAATTCGAGTTCCGCGTTCATCGCAAACGCTTGTACCTTGCCGAATTCATCCACTTGGACCGAGTGATCGATCACTAACTCCGCCGGCTGCAGCGGATTGATGAGCGCGGGATTGCCGCCAAGTTTCTCCATTGCATCGCGCATGGAGGCGAGGTCCACCACCGCTGGGACACCGGTGAAATCCTGCATCAGCACCCGGCTGGGAGTAAAAGCAATTTCCTTTTGTGATTTCGCCTTGCTGTTCCAGGAGGCCAACGCGCGAATGTCCTCGGCCTTTACGTTTCGTCCATCTTCGGTGCGCAACAAATTCTCGAGCAGTATGCGCAGCGAGAACGGCAGGTGCTTGGTAGAAACGCCTTGTTTATCCAGCGCGTCGAGCCGAAAGATTTCGTATTCCTTGTCGCCGATTTTCAGCGTAGAACGGGATTGAAAGCTATCCATGAACCAGACTTCCTCATGAATTTGTTGTGTGAAGGAGCAAAGTTTAGTTTAGTCGTTTGCGCGGGAGTTTGCGTCGGTCCAAAGAGGCGTCACTTCGCGCGCAACAGCAAAACCGGTACGCTGACGTTGTGCTGCACCCGGCTCGCAGTTGTGCCAAGAAACAGATCGGCGAAGAAGCGGTGGCCGTGCGTGCTCATAGCTACCAAGTCGCAGCCTTTTTGCTTGACCCAGCGAATGATTTCTTTTGCCGGGTCTCCGTATGCGAGTTCAGCGTCAGCGGAAATGCCGGATGCCTCAAACTCCGAGCGAACTTGTTTCAAGTAGTCGGTGTCTTCCGCGATCTCCCTACTGACCGCGTCTCCGCCGTAGGTGCGTGCCGCCCAGCCATCGGCCACATGTAACAGGACCACGCGACCATGCGCCAACTTCGCGAGTTGCTTCACATGGTCGATGATTGCCCGGTCAGTTGGGGTCCCATCGACAGTCACGAGAATCGTTTTGTACATGTTCGGCCTCTCTATCCGCCGACAATTACATGCCACGCCGAGCGCAGCGAATCCGGAAGTCCCCAAATATCGAGAGCCGTAATCAGAATCGCGCTGCCCCAGCCGCCTGCCATCAACAACCAGCCGTTTTTCCATCTCCCCATCTTCGCGCCCGAACTGGTGAAGTGTAGAAGTGGAAACATGGCGAATGGGAGTTGCAGCGCCAGCACAACCTGGCTCAGGGTGAGCAGATCGTTCACACTGGCATCGCCTCGGACGCCGATAATCAACACGGCTGGAATGATGGCCAGAGTGCGTGTGATCAGGCGACGAAGCCACGGCTGAATACGCCAGTGCATAAAGCCTTCCATCACAACCTGCCCAGCAAGCGTGCCGGTAATGGTGCTGCTTTGACCGCTGGCCAACAGGGCCACCACGAACAACGTGCTCGCCAGCGTCGTTCCCAGCAATGGCGCGAGCGTCAAATAGGCAATGCGAATCCAATCGCTATTAGGACTGAACGTGATGACGTGGCCCCCGGCGACCTGCACGCTCGTCCTTCCGTAAAAAACCAAAGCCGCCAACACTAAGATGGCTGCGTTGACGAGGAAAGCGACGGTCAACGCGGTGGTTGAATCAATCATGTTGAAGCGGATCGCGCTTCGAATCGAATGCTCGTCCTTCTGCAGTTTGCGACTCTGTACCAGAGCCGAATGCAGATACAAATTGTGCGGCATCACCGTGGCGCCAATCATGCCGATGGCAATATAGATCATCCCAGCCTGGCGAAAACTTGGGCTGATCAACGCTCGTCCCATCTCCAGAAAATTCGGGCGGGTTTGGGGAAGCACAAAAATCTCAATCAGATAGCAGACGGCGATAGTCACAATCAGCACAAGAACAACCGCCTCAATAGTCCGCATTCCATAACGCTGCAGCGCCAGCAATAACAGCACGTCGATGCCGGTGATGATCACGGCCCAGAGCAGCGGAATGTGGAACATCAAGTTGATGGCGACGGCACTGCCGAGCACCTCTGCCAGATCGCAGGCGCCAATGGCGATTTCACACATCACCCAGTTCGGCCAGCGCGTCCAGCTTGGATACCAATCGCGGCAGCACTGCGCGAGATCTTTGCCGGTTACCACACCCAGGCGGGCGGCGATCACCTGCATAAAAATTGCCATCAGGCTAGCGAGGCCGACGACCCACAGCAGGCCGTACTTGTATTGCGCGCCGCCGGCCAGGTCAGTGCCCCAGTTGCCGGGGTCCATGTAACCGACGCTCACCAGAATCGCCGGCCCGATGAACGCGCGCCATTGCTGCCAAAAGCCCGCTGCGTGATGCGGCACCTCTACGGTGCTGTGCATCCCCTCCAGTGACACATGGCGCGGGGATGCAGTCGCAATCGCAACTCGATCGGAATCTTTCGAATTGGGCATACCAGTGGCAGTTCTGAATCTGAGTCCTATCTTACTGAAAGAATGTTACTCGGATAAACGCGGAGAAGTTCCGGAACGTCGCTCCGGGCAACATCATGACATTAGGTACCAGAAAAACTGACGCCAAAACTGGCGCCGGGTGCTACCATTCCACGCAAATGACCCAAGGCACCATGCGGCATCACTTTGGCGATTACCTGGATAAAGCCGAGGTGGCCATCTACTCCATTCTCGCGGTATTACTTTCGATCACAGCACTGGTGGGGATCGCGAGCACCAGTCGGCTGCTTTGGGAGGCACTTAGGCACGGGACAATTGCGGTCGAAACCTTCCGAGTTTTAGACCAACTCCTGGTCGTGCTTATGCTCGTAGAAATTCTGCACACCGTGCGCGTTTCCATTCGGTCCCATATCTTGGTGACCGAACCGTTCCTGATAGTTGGCCTGATTGCCTCCATCCGCCGGATACTGGTCATTACCCTGGAAGCGTCCACGCTGACCAAAGAAGGCTCCTGGACTGTTCAGGGGGCCAGCATCTTCCGGGCTTCCATGATTGAACTCGGGCTACTCGCTGCGTTGGTGCTGGTTTTGGTATTCTGCATTACACTTCTTCGCCGCAATTCCCCTAACCCGAGCGATATTGAGAGCACTTAAACTCTCCCGGTTACTGTCGTTACTAACGTTGAGGTACGCATGGGCTTTAGCATTACCATGTGCGACTTAATAGCCTACTGGTGAGCCGAGATCCGGACGTGCAACAGGCCGTTGAAGATGTTTTTGACGGCATCGAATTGCGTGTCCGTGACGACAGTATCTCTGCGCTGGATCTCATCGGCAGGAGCCATTTCGACGGCTTCATCATTGATTGCGACGGCGTTGAACGCGGCCAGGAAATCATTGCTGCAGCTCGTAACAGCCGATCAAATCGAAAGTCTGTAATCTTCACAATTGCGGACGGAAAGACGTCGGCAGCCGCGGCAATGGAACTGGGATCAAATTTCGTTCTGGAAAAGCCGCTCGATGTAGGCCGGCTCAGCACGTACTTCCAATCCTCGATCCGTCAAATGGAGGCCGAACACCGCCGCTACTTCCGTTTTGAACTTGCGCTTGATGCTGAGGTAATTCGCCGGGATGGCACGACCATCTCTGCACAAATTTTGAACTAAGTGACGGCGGCTTGGCCCTTCGCCTGTTGGATCGAGCCCACCTTCACGGCTCGGTTACGGTTCGCTTCAGTATTCCGGACGCGAAAGGGACCTTCATCACCGCCATCGCGCTCATCTGCTGGTCACGCGGACCGGTATTTGGAATCCGATTTTTCGGCATGCACGAAGATAGCGGCAAGGCCTACGCCGAGTGGCTTTCTTCCATGGCCTTGGTGTAGAGAAACCTAGCAATATCCTAAGGTCCACCCCTCAAACGGTCGCTAGTAATCACTGGATAAAGCGCTGCTGTGGCACAAGCCCCGAATTAAATTGCGTGAGACCCCGGATTTTTTGACCCGGGATCGCTCCTCTGACGATGCCGAAAGGCTCGACCTCTCAACGCGATCCCGCGTTGCTGTCGCGGCACTGGCTGTAGTCTTCACGGTGAAATTGACCTGGGAATCCAGTGCTGTCGGTGTTTTGATTTTCCGTATCGTGGCTTGAAGTATCAACGAATACCATTCCTCCCGGATCTCCCAGCCCGAATACAACCGGCGTGATAATTCCGGTGGTCGTGTCTACCGTTCCCACGAATGGACCACCATCAGCTGCGGTGTAGACAGCCCCAGGAGAGAAAGCCTTCTTTTTTAGAATGTACACAGCATTCAGTTTCTTGTCCGCGAAGAGGATGAATCCTTCGCTCGAAGTCACAAAAGTCGTATCGTCGGTTTCAACCGGCGTAAGGGCTGCGCTTGTCATGTAGCTGAGCGGAAGACGCAACGCTCTCTGGTCCGATGAGCCGGGATTGGTCACGATAATCAGTTCCTGGTCCGCTTGACTATCGAGGACAACATCACCCATAACGTCGGACGTCATCGAGTCCGGGTCCTGCAAATTCAATTGGATCTCCGCGTCCGTCGGAATATCGACAGCCTTGCTGTTACCCATCAGCACCGGCTCAACTTCCACTTTGTCGCCCTCGATGCGAGCGCTGACGATTGCTGGGCCAGTATTAGGATTGCGGGCTGGATTCGACGCGCTTATGTAAATCTGGCAGCCGAGGAAGACTATGTCGTCATAGCCGCCTCCGTGCAGCGTGGGACCGAATTTGTACATTTTCTGCTGTTGTGATTGAGTGTCAATGACCACCAGGTTCGCATTGGCGTCTTCGTTTTGGATCGCCCACAGTTTGTGTGTCACGGGATCGACCTTTAATCCGTCGCTGTGGCCCGGCACGGTGTAAATATGAACGATGGTTCCGTCTGTCCGATACTCAACCACTTGGCTGTTCTTTCCGTCCGAACCGTCAGGCGCGTGTCCATCGCCATATCCAACAAAAACGTGGTTATCGAGCACGGCGACGGAATCGGGCGCGCTCAGTCCCGAAGGGGCAGTGGCGAACACCGTCAATTTATAAGGCGAAACTGCTTGCGGACTGGATGCGTGGGCAACGTTCGCGACGCTACTCAGGCTAATGATGACGCCCACTCTCAGCAATACTGAGAAACTGTGCTCTTTCATACTTCCTCCTGGCCCCAAGCGATCATGAATAAGCGAAGGCTAACAGTATTCACAATAATTTTCGGTTAAATCCCGGTCGACGCGCGAGTTCGACGATATTCCTCAAAAAAGTCCCTTCAAGGTTTGACATAGATTCATCCTCACCCTAACCTTATTTTCTCTGGCCATGAAAGTTCTCCTCATCGGTAATGGCGGACGCGAACACGCCCTCGCCTGGAAGCTGCGGCAATCGCCACGTGTTGCCAAGCTTTATTGCGCGCCTGGAAATGGCGGGATCGGCGGTGAAGCCGAATGCGTGTCCGTCGACCTGAAGAGTCTCGAATCGATAGTGGCGGTAGCAACCCAATTAAAGCCTGACGTCACCGTCGTGGGTCCGGAACTGCCGCTTCAGCTTGGAATCGTGGACGAATTCACACGTCGTGGTTGGCCCATCTTTGGTCCCACTAAAGCCGCGGCGCAACTTGAAACCAGCAAAAGTTTCGCGAAAGAGTTCATGCAGCGGCAGCGGATCCCCACGTCGCACTACGCGATTTGTGATTCCATCGATGAGGTTGACGACGCGCTTGCCCGGTTCAGCACGCCTGTCGTGGTTAAAGCCGACGGCTTGGCGGCGGGAAAAGGTGTGGTCATCTGCAACACCAAAGACGAAGCTACGGCCACCGCTGCCGAGATGCTCAGCGGAAAAATGCTTGGCGGAGCGGGAGCGCGAGTGGTGCTTGAAGAGTACCTGCAGGGGGACGAGCTTTCATTCCTCGTACTCAGCGACGGAGAGCGCGTCGCGCCTTTGGTTGCCGCACAGGACCACAAGCGCGCCGGCGACGGCGATACCGGCCCCAACACCGGCGGCATGGGCGCATATTCCATTCCCCAACTGCTGGACGAGCAGATGACCAACTGGCTGCTGCATCATGTCGCGTGTCCGGTGGTTGAAGGAATGAAAGCCGAGGGCATGGAGTACAAGGGAATTCTTTATTGTGGTCTGATGATGACCGCGCGCGGGCCCATGGTGCTCGAATTCAACTGTCGCTTCGGCGATCCTGAAACCCAGCCCATCATGATGCGGCTCGACAGCGATTTACTGGAAGCCATCGAAGCGTCGATCGAGGGCCGCGTGAGTGATGGCGATTTTCACTGGTCGCAAGATGCATCGGTTTGTGTGGTGATGGCCTCCGGCGGGTATCCTGGCACCATCGAAGTTGGAAAGAAAATTACCGGGATCGAAGACGCAGACAAAATCGAAGGCGTAAAGGTGTTTCATGCCGGCACCAGCGCGCGTGACGGGGCGTTTTATACAGCCGGAGGCCGCGTGCTTGGCGTGTCCGCGCGGGCTGCGACTCTCCAGACCGCGGTCGATCGCGCATATGAGGCAGTCAGCAAAATTCAATTCGAGGGCGCACATTACCGCAGAGACATTGGGGCTCGCGCATTGAAGAAGTGATTTGAGTGCTTATATGAGGGCACATTGTGTCAGTGCACGACTTGTACCAGGGCGCGTTTGTGTCACGTTTGTATCAGGGCACGTTATATCAGGGCACGTTGTATCAGGGCACGTTGTATCAGGGCACGACTTGTAACGGGGCGCGTTTGTGTCAGGACCGTTTGTATCAGGGCACGACTTCAGTCGTGCCGATGAGCGCGAGAAAAGACAAGCGGCTTTAGCCGCTGAATATATCCAGGAGAACGAATGAGCAAACCTGTGGTTTCCATTGTGATGGGAAGCGATTCCGATCTCGAGATTATGCGCGAAGCGGGAAAAGCGCTCGAGGGCTTCGGCATCGCTTACGAAATTGACGTGACTTCGGCGCATCGTTCGCCGGACCGCACCGCTGACTACGCGCGCAAAGCCGCCGATCGCGGAATTCGTGTGATCATCGCGGGCGCTGGAGGCGCGGCGCATTTGGCGGGTGTCATCGCCGCACACACGGTTCTTCCAGTGATCGGAGTTCCCATCTCTGCTACATCTCTAAACGGCCTCGATTCGCTTCTGGCGACGGTGCAAATGCCAGCGGGCATTCCAGTGGCGACGGTTGCAATCGGAAAACCGGGCGCGACCAATGCCGGAATCCTAGCTGCGCAAATTTTAGGAGTGGCAGATTCTGCGATCGCGCAGAAACTTCACGCCCACAAAGAAAAGCTGGCTAAGGGCGTCGAGGAGAAATCGAAGAAGCTGAAGGAAGGCTCCACCAAGTAGCTTGTCATTCCGAATTGGCTTCAGCCGTGAGGAATCTGCTTTTTGCTATGAACAGCAGATTCCTCGGGAATAAACCCCCTCGGAATGACAACGGTGTCAGTCCAATTTCAGAGTCCGCAAATACTCTCTCAACGGGCCGCCCAAATCATCGCGCTTTAGCGCGAACTCAACCGTCGCTTTCAAGAAGCCGAGTTTGTCACCCGTGTCATGGCGCTTGCCCTCATAAACGTATGCGTACATTTTTTCCTGTTTCAGCAGCAGCCGCATCGCGTCGGTCAACTGCAATTCTCCGCCCGTGCCTACTTGCGTCTTTTCTAGCACATCGAAAATTGTCGGCGTCAGAATATATCGCCCAATGATGGCCAGGTTTGACGGCGCTTCGTCGAATGGCGGTTTTTCAACCATATTCAGAATTTCATAGAGCCGTCCTCCATGGTGTCCTTCCGCCGGCTTTACATCGAGCACGCCGTAAGCTGAAATTGCGGCGCCTTCCACGATCTGAGTAGCAATCACCGAACACTGCATCTTCTCAAAGACGCGCATCATTTGCTTGAGCACGGGCACCTCGGCGTCAATGACGTCGTCGGCAAGCAGGACCGCGAACGCCTCGCGCCCTACCAACTCGCGCGCCGTCAGAACAGCATGCCCAAGTCCCAAAGCCTCCTTTTGCCGCACGTAAGCGACATGGATCATGTCTGAAATCTGGCGTACGACCTTGAGCAGGTCTGTCTTTCCTTTCTCCTCCAGAATTTTCTCAAGTTCGTAGCTCACATCGAAGTGATCTTCGATTGCGGACTTTCCCCGGCCTGTCACCATGATGATCTGGTTACACCCCGCGGCCATGGCCTCCTCAACGCCGTATTGAATGATCGGCTTATCGACTAGTGGAAGCATTTCTTTGGGCTGGGCCTTTGTGGCGGGCAGGAAGCGAGTGCCCAATCCCGCGGCAGGAAAAACTGCTTTGCAAACTTTCATCATATTCATTGACCTTGCGCTGTGAACGTGGACCGCTTTGGATGCTGCATCTCGTCAAAGCGTAGGACTGTCATTTCCCAACATGGCTTTGCGAATGATTTTCAATGGCACGCCGCCTTGCTCCATGAACCGGTTGTGAAACTCCATCAGGCTGAAATCTTTGCCGCGCATTTTATGATAGTCCTCGCGCAATTTGAGAATCTGGAGCTTCCCCAGCGTGTACATGAGATAAGTCGGATCAGAAGTGCCACGCTTGGTTTCGACGTCAGCCACAGCAGCGGTTTGGAACCCTTCTTCCACAAAGAATTTCCTCGCCTGATCCAGCGTCATATTGCCGGTATGCATTTGGATGCCGACGATGTAACGCGCATTTCTGAGCAGCGCGTCCTCGAGCTGCCCGAGCCGCAATTTAGGGTCGCCGTTGCCATAGCCCTCATCGAGAATCATCTGTTCGCAGTAGTGCGCCCAGCCCTCGGCGTTCGTTCCTGAGTAGATCAGTTTTCGAATTTTTGAAGGGTTCTTGTCGATCCAGAGAAATTGAACAAAATGGCCGGGATAAACCTCGTGGATGGTTGTGCCCGGAATCATGCTGTTGTTGAAGGTCTTCATCCACTCTTCGGTGCGCTCCGGCGGCCACTTCGGATCTGGCGTGGTCACATTGAAAAATGCCTTGCGGTCCCGGGTTTCGTAGGGGCCCGGAGTATCCATAGAAGCTTCGGTGGTTGCGCGCTCGAATGGCGGCGTGGGCTCGAGGATTGGCGGCTGACCCGCCGGAATCGTGATAATTTTTTTCTCTTCGATGAATTGGGTCAGGCCAGAAAACGTATCGCGGAATGCTTGCATAAGCTGATCGGGAGCCGGGTGCTGGTTCTGCAACTCCGCTACTACCTCCTGCGCCGGGCGTTTAGGATCGATTTCTGCAGCGACTTTCTTCAGTGCTTCCTGATTGCGGTGCAGGTCCTCGTAGCCGATGGACAGCAGCCGGTCGAGTGGAATGTCCACCATTTCGTCATACAGCAGCTTCTTGCGATAGTTCTCGGCGCCAAGCCGGAACTCACCATCGGCATGAGGCAGAACAGATTCCTGAAGATATTTCCGGTAGCTCTCGAAGGCGCCTATAACGCCCTGGGTCGAAGCTTTGAATTCCGCCAGCAGCACGGGATCTTTTACCGCAGAAAACGCCTCCGGCACATCTTTGCGAAAGAAATCGGTCTCGTCGGGCAACTGTTCGAGCGCGACTTCGGTGTAGATCTTTGGCGGGTTTTGAAGGTTCAGGCGGGCGTATTCGAGCGCTTTGGGGATCTCGCGTTCCCGAGCAATGGCCGAACGCAATCGCTCTTCTGGCGGAGCGTAGCTGCGTTTCATGATTACGAAAATGCTGTTGGTTACGGCGCCGCTGTAGTGATCCGGGTCCTTCTTCCACATCTGGATGTTTTCGAGTTCGAGCAGTTCGGAATGAATCGAACTCATGATCCAATTCCGGTCGGCAGCTGTGTCGGGGGACAACTTGGTGCCGTCGACAGCCTCGAACTGGTCGAGGAAATCTTTCAAGCCGCGTGTTTGTTGCTCCTGGGCAGCTGCGGAATAGTCCTCTAGTTTTTGGTCATATTGGTGAAACCCGGCGGAGGTCGCTTCCGTAGGATGAGAGGAAAAGAAAAAATCGAAATACTTGTCCACCAGTGAATTGAAGTCGCTCACGCTTTTCGTTTCAGCGCAAACAGGCAGCGTGGAAATCAAGCACACCAACAAGGTCAGAAGGAACGTTGCATTTTTCATTTGAAGTTCCAATCACCGTATCACAACCAACAGCGAAGGGAATTCTCGCACGCCGGCCGTCCCGACTGTAAGGCATGGATCCTACGCGATCGAAGGCAGGATATTTTCGGCTAAATTTCCCAGCAGGGTTTGCAGCTGTTCCAGTAGCTCTCTCGGGTCCAGACCTTTTGCGACAAATTTCAGGGTGCCGTCAGGCAAAAATTGCGCGCCACGCTGTGAGGAAACAAAGCTCGCCAGCTTGCCCGGATCAACCGGGGCATCCTGACGGAAGCGGACGCTGACCAGGTCCCGCTTGCGCTCAATAGCAGTTACGCCAGCCTGTACCGCTTGCAAGCGTAACGCGGCGTAACGGAGAAGCTGCCTGACGGGCAATGGCGGCTCACCGTACCGGTCTTTCAGTTCCGCTTCCACGTCGGTTAACTGGCGTTCGGTTTCGACCCCCGCAATGCGCTTGTACATTCGCAAGCGCTGATTTTCTTCAGTAATGTACTCTGCGGGAATTCGAATGTTTAGCCCCAGATTGAGTTGCGCCTGCGGTTGGGGCTCGGCCTCGCCCTTCATCTCCCGAACTGCCTGCTCGAGCATTTGTGTATAGAGATCGAATCCAACAGCTTCGATGTGCCCGCTCTGCTCACCACCCAGCAAGTTGCCAGCGCCGCGAAGTTCGAGATCAAGTGCGGCGATTTTGAAGCCAGCGCCCAAGTCGGAGAATTCTTTCAATGCAGCCAGGCGGCGCCGCGCAATTGGAGTCAATTCAACCTCAGACGGCAACAGCAGATACGCGTAGGCCCGCCGGTTTGACCGTCCCACCCGGCCTCTTAACTGATACAACTCGGAAAGCCCAAAGCGATCAGCGCGATTGATCAGAATCGTGTTGCACAGCGGGATGTCGAGACCATTCTCAATGATCGTTGTCGCCACAAGAATGTCGGCTTCGTGGCGCATGAACTTGAGCATCACTTTTTCCAGTTCGCCTTCGGACATCTGCCCGTGCCCAACCATAATCCGAGCTCGCGGCACCAGTGCCTGCAGCTTGGCCGCAATCTCCCAAATCGTATCCACGCGGTTATGGACAAAGTAAATCTGCCCACCGCGGTCTAATTCCTGTTCTATCGACGAGCGAATGAGCTTCTCGTCCCAGCTCGCCACTACGGTTTGAATCGCGATACGGTCTTTGGGTGGCGTCTCGATTATGCTCATGTCACGCAAGCCGACGAGCGACATATGAAGCGTCCGCGGAATTGGCGTCGCGGACATGGTAAGAACGTCCACTTCTTTGCGCATCTGCTTTAGCCGCTCTTTGTGACGCACCCCGAAACGTTGCTCTTCATCCACAACCAGCAAACCGAGATCTGCGAACTTCACATCTTTTGAAAGTAGCCGGTGAGTCCCGATGAGGATGTCTACTTTCCCCGCCTCAACGCGCTGCAGAATTTCTTTCTGCTGCTTCGGGGAACGGAAGCGGCTAATCATTTCGATGGAGACGGGAAATGCCGCGAACCGCTGCTTGAAAGTTTCAAAATGCTGAAATGCAAGCACCGTCGTGGGTGCAAGCACTGCAACCTGCTTGTTATCGCTGATTGCTTTGAACGCCGCGCGCATCGCGATTTCCGTCTTCCCGTAGCCGACATCGCCGCACAGAAGCCGATCCATGGGTTGCTGCGATTCCATATCGCGCTTCACGTCGTTAATTGCTAAGTCCTGGTCCTCGGTTTCGCTGTACTCAAATGCATCCTCGAACTCACGCATCCATTCGGTGTCAGGCGGAAAACTGTGGCCCTGCGCGGTCTTACGCTGCGCGTAGAGCTTCAGCAGTTCCTCCGTCATGTCCTTCATTGCCTTGCGGACGCGTGCTTTCGTCTTCGCCCACGCCGCCGTGCCGAGGTGATTGAGCACGGGCTTCGTGCCTTCCTGCGAACGATATTTCTGGACCAGATCGAGTCTGGTCAGCGGAACATAGAGCTTCGCGGCGTCCGCATATTCGAGCACCATGAACTCGGTGTTGCCGTCCCCCTGATTAATCTCTTTCAGTCCCTGGTATTGACCGATCCCATGCTCCACGTGCACAACGTAGTCGCCAACTTGCAGATCGCGAAAATCCGATAAGAAAGCCGAAGTCTTGGACTTTTGTCGCTGCGGCCGCGAGACCACCGACTCCGATTCGTCGAACAAATCACGCGTCCCAAAAACTGTCAGCCCGGCATCCGGCAGAATCATTCCATCTGGGATATAGGCCTTCACTAAAGTTGTGGTGAGCACTTCGCCAGCGAAGTAGGCGGTTTCATCGGCATAACTCTCGCCGCCGCGGGTGCGGCTTCCCAAACGGAACGAGACCCCGTATTCAGTGAGAAAATCCGCCAGCCGCTCCACTTCACCGGTATTCGGCGCGGCCACCAGCACACGGCGGTTCGCGGCCAGATGTTTCTTCACTTCTTCCAGCATGATCGGAATCGAGCCGTGAAAACGCGGGCTCGGCTGCGAATGAAATTCGACGGTTTCAAGATCGTCCCCGCGCGCCACCCCCAGATGCTCCAGGTCAACTCCCGGCAGCGTTCGCAATTTGCCCGGCCACTCTTCAGGCGAAACGTAAAGATCCGATGGTCGCACCAGATTTCCGATTCCACTGCGCTCGTGCGCCTCGGTAACTCTCTCCCAGAACTGTTCGAGTTCGCTGCTCAGCAACTCGAGTTCGTCCGCAATGACCGCTGCGTTAGGCAACAAATCAAAAATTGTTCCCGATGATCCTGCGACCGGCGCATAGAATTCCCAGCCGGGAAAAACCGTTACTCCGCCCGCTCGCACCGCGTGCTCAATGACTTCTTCCGAGCCACTGATCCGCCTACCGGAAAGGCGAGCGTGAATCGCTCCGAGTAGCTGTTCGGTGACTGGGGTTTCTGAAAGCGGCAGCAGGACCGCTTCATCTGCAGGCGAGGACGACCTCTGTGTCCCCGGATCGAATTTCCGGATCGATTCCACCTCGTCGCCGAAGAATTCCACGCGCACCGGGCGGTCGGCGTCTGGCGAATATACGTCGAGTATTCCGCCACGCAACGCGTAGTCTCCGGGCATTTCCACAACGTCAGTAGAGGTATAGCCCACGGAATTCAAGTGCTCGATCAGGTTGCCGGTGTCGAAGCTCTCTCCACGCCGCAGAGTACGCGCGAGGTCCGCGTAATACTCGGCAGCCTTGAGCCGCAAAGTCGTTGCCGCCACTGGCGCGATCACAATAGACGCCGCACCGGTCGCGATCTTCCATAGAGCAATTGCCCGTTGCTCCTGAATTTCCGGATGCGGGGAAAGGTTCTGAAAAGGAAGCACGTCGCGCGTGAGTAGCGAAACAATGGCATCCGGCGGCGCTCCTCCAACCAATTCGGAAAATGCCTGGATTACGGGCAGCAACTCATCTGCGGCCTCATTGTTGCGGGTGACAATGATAAGAGGACGGTCGAGAACCTTCTGCAGCTGTGGAATCAGCAGAGCCTTAGCTGAGGAGTTTGGCCCAGAGACACGTATCCGTCCCGTGTTTGCTCGAAGGTGGGAGACAACACGCGTGAACGCGGGCAGCTTTTCCACGTCCGCAAATAAATCGCGGACGAAAGGCAGGACCATTGCTTTCTTATTTTATCAGTAGAAACGGCCCTGCCCTTAGCACGCAGAATACCTACTTACCGGATCCGCCACTCGCGCCAGAGCCGCCGCCGTCGTTCGTGATTCCCAGGGCGAAATTCTTGCCTGCGAATCGAATCTCGGACAAGCTGTAGGTTTTATCGTCGTTCGCGGTCACCACTGCGCTGTCGCTCCCGATCGGATGATCCACTTTCAACAACCGCGCCGGTGTAGACACCACAACATTCTTACCTCGATAAATCTTCAAATCAACCTGATCGCCGCTTCCTTCCCATCGCACCGTGTAACTCCCAGTGGCCAGTTGTTTGCCGGCAACATTCGTCGGATGTTGCAGCTCCAACGACCCCTTGCTTGCCGCTAATGCGCTTCCGGCAGCCAACACTGCGATTGCCAGAAAAATGCCCTTCACGCTCAAACCGAAATGTGATTTCACCAATCCTCCTCTATTCCGGAACGCCGGAAACGGTTAAGGCGGTCGCGGTTTAGATCGGGCTTGTTTTTTCTACCAGAAGCCATAAAATGCAGGCTCGGGTAAGCAAACAAGCACGCGAAAGCGTGAGTGCTTGCTGCAGGGGATTGATCTCCGCTGGCCGCCAAACCGTGCGAGGCAGTCCCCTGGCCCTTTTGATGATTTACTTTTGCGACGGACTTGTGTCCCGCCTTGACCTCAATACGCAACTACTCGCGTTGAGGTTCCATTCAGTTGTTGGTTGGACGAGCTATCGTTGCGGTAGTTAGCAGCGGGGAAGTTCACGTGACATTAATTTGACAATCAGCTCCGCAATTTCTTGCGAGATTTGCCGCCAGCGGTCCGAGATATCTTTTCCAACAACACAACTGCATGCGCAATGGCTGCGTTTTCCGTGCCCATCCCTTCCGGGGTCTTGGCCTTGATTCCAATACACTCACCGGACACAGCGGTTAGTCTCGATACACGTTCTCGGATAGCGGCCACATGCGGAACCATCTTGGGTGCGGCCAGAATCAATGTGGAATCAACATTTACAATTTTGTATCCCGCTGAGTTAACGCGCCTGAGCGCTTCCGCAAGGAAAACCGCCGAGTCCGCGCCCTTCCAGCGTTTGTCCGCAGGCGAAAAAAGTGTGCCGATGTCCGGAGCGGCCACCGCCCCCAGCAGCGCGTCGGTTATTGCATGCAGCAAGACATCGCCATCGGAGTGTCCCCCGAGACCCTTTTCGTGAGCAATTTCCACTCCTCCGATTTTGAGCGGTACGCCACGCTTGAATTCATGCGAGTCCCAACCATATCCAATTCTCATGCCGAAGCCCCGGCCACGGATTTACAAAGCAAAGACATTTTTACAAGTTCAGCGATAATCCGCGCAAATCCGTGGCCCGTTTTACCGTTTCAGGAAAAACTCTGCCAACTCCAAATCTGCTGGCGTCGTGATCTTAATATTTCGCGGCGAGCCCATCACCACGGCTACGGGATGTCCCGATCGTTCCACCAGTGAAGCTTCGTCCGTACCGGTCATTCCATCAGCAGCAGCTTCGTCAAACGCTTTTTTCAGCACAGCATAGCGAAAACCTTGCGGGGTCTGTGCCATCACAATTTTTTCGCGCGGAATCGTAGATTTTATAATCGCGCCTTCCGCCGTTCGCTCGACCTGTTTGACCGTATCGACCGCAGGCACGCCGGTAATCGCGGCCCCGTATTTTGCGGCCGCGGCAATTACGTCATGAATAATTTCGTCGGTCACAAACGGCCGCACCGCATCATGCACCAGCACGATGTCGTCGGCCGATGCCGCTACGGCCGAAAGCGCATTTGCCACCGACTGTTGGCGATGCTCCCCGCCTTCCAGTAATACAGTTCTCTTGCTGAGAATCTCAGGTGCTTCCCGCTCCAGCCGCTCACGAAAGGAATTAATTTCGGGCTTTCGTAACGCAACGAATATCTCCGCAACTTCCGGGTTACTGGCGAATTTCCTCAGTGTATGAATCAAAACCGGCGTGCCCTGCAAATCCACGAATTGCTTGCTGGCAGCGGATTTGCCGGCTTTTGCAGCCTGCGGTGAAGCCATGCGTGTCCCCAGACCGGCGGCCGGAATGATTACCACTATCTTCATGCGGGCGAACAGTATACGAGTTGCTGTAACTACAGTTCAAATCCTGCATGCAACCGGAGTTGCACATTTAGCAACCAAAATATGCCGGAGATGATCTTAAGTAGTATCGATTTGGAGGTAGAGTGGAGCACAAAAAATCCTGGCTTTCGTTGGTTAGCTATTGCCTGATGACCGCGCTCGCCGCTGCTTTGGTTTTTGCGATCATCGTGGCCGGCGGATCGGTCGCTCTCGCCAGCCATCGGAGCGCGAGTGCCGAACAAATACAGGAGGAAGCTCCTGCAATTCCGCAAAACTCCGCGGTGATGCAGAACAGTGCGCCCGCAGTTCCGCAACACTCAGATCAGCAGGACCAGGCTCCTGCAGCTCCGCAGCATTCCGATCTCACCACCTTCACCGGATTAGTCACTGATTCCCGTTGCGGTGCTCGCCACCAACGGCATTCTGGTATGACTCCCGAGGACTGCGCTCGTGACTGCATTCGAAACGGCGGAACTTATATCCTGGTCAATGGGGATCACCGATACATTTTGAGCGGCGGCGAGGAATCGCTGAACAAACTTCTCGGGACGCGGGCCACGATTGTCGGGACGCTAGATGGCGGAACTATCTCCGTGACTTCAGCCGGCCCACAGTTATGAACTTCATGACTCGCTTGGCTGCTCTGTAACCACGATGTGTTTCTTGGAATCCGAAATTGAATTTGCCGCACTCATCGCGTTCCTGGGATCGGAGCGCGGCGCGGACCGCTCATCCCATTTGCCGAAAATCATTTTTCCAGCCGTGGTCTGCAAAACTGAGGTCACGGATACATCGATCGTCTTGCCGATCATCTTGCGCGCGTTATCCACCACGACCATGGTTCCGTCATCAAGATAGGCGACGCCCTGGTTGTATTCTTTCCCTTCCTTCAGGATGAATACCCGCATAGTTTCGCCGGGCAGAACAATCGGCTTAAGCGCGTTGGCAAGCTCATTGATATTCAGGACCTCGACCCCCTGCAACTGCGCAATCTTATTCAGATTGAAATCGTTGGTAATGATTTTGCCTTCGTAAACCTTGGCCAGTTCAATCAATTTCAGATCGACTTCACGCACGCCGGGAAAATCGTCTTCGACGATCTGCACCTGCAGAGAAGGCACTTTTTGCAGGCGTTGAAGAATATCCAGCCCCCGCCGTCCGCGATTGCGTTTCAGCGAATCGCCGGAGTCCGCAACCAATTGCAGTTCCCGCAAAACAAACTGCGGCGTCACCACAGTGCCATCGAGGAAACCCGTCTCTGCAATGTCGGCGATACGGCCATCAATGATGACGCTGGTGTCGAGAATTTTGTAGCTTTTCTTAAGCTGCTTCTCCCCACCGAAGACACCGCCCAGCGCAGCCAGATTCAGCAGATCGCCTTTGTTCGCTCCCACGATCAGGCCCACGTACGCCATGAGCAGCATAACCATGATTTGCAGAAAGCTGCGCAGAGAGCTGTCGACCAGGCTGTTGCGAATTACGAGCGCAAAAAGGTAGGCGCCAAATATTCCGAGAATACTGCCGATGGCGGCGCCGATCAGGCGTTTCAAGCTCACCCGGAGCAGTCGCCACTCAAAGACCACAATTGCGAGGCCAAGAAGCGCGCCCACAGCCGCGTCTAGCCTGGGATGCAGTCCGAATGGATGAATCAGGTAGCAGGTGAAAGATACAAAAACAACAAAAATGAAACGTACAAGAATTAGGTCCACAACACTTCCTCCCCAGAGCAGCCGCAGCCCACGCAGTTGCTCCACGCTGGCCAGGTAAAGCTAAAATCCAGATCGCCAGCGTTTCTATTCGGAGCCCTTATGAAATTTATGGTTGGCTCCGCGCCCGATTTCCCGGGCAAACATTTAACGCGGAAAGTATATACCTGACCGCATAGAAGTAAACGTGCTTTACCGTACGTTCCACCTGCCCCCGTAATAAGCCAGGTTGCTACACTCTACTCATGAAAGCTGTCGTAATCACTCGCCCAGGTGGGCCCGACGTCCTGGAGATTCGCGATGTTCCGGAACCGACGTCGGGACCGGGCGAAGAACTAGTCCGGGTTGAAGCTGGTGGAATCAACTTCGCAGACAACATGACCGCCATGGGCGGATACCCGGGCACGCCTAAGCCTCCACTTGTGGCTGGACGCGAATTCTCAGGGACCCGTGCCGGCAACGGCGAACGCGTGATGGGTTACACACAATGGGGAGCTTTCGCCGAATCGGTCGCGGCTCGCACTCCTCTACTCTGGCCCGTGCCTGTGGGATGGAGCGCGCCCGAGGGCGCCGCGTTTCCAGTCAACTTTTTCACCGCTTACTTCGCGTATTGGAAAGCTGGATTGATCGACAATCCTAAAGGCGCTCGTGTGCTCATTCACGCCGTCGCTGGCGGAGTAGGGACGGCGGCAGTGCAGATCGGCAAACTGCTGGGTGTCGAAATGTACGGAACGTCATCGTCTGACGAAAAATTGACGCGCGTAAAAGAACTAGGCCTGCAACACGGAATCAACTACAAACGGCAGGACTACGAAGAAGCGATCAAGGAACTGACGAAAGGTGAAGGCGTTGATGTAGTTTTTGAAATGCTGGGCGGCGAGCACGTCCTGAAAAGCGTTCATTGTTTGCGGGACTTCGGTCGGGTAATCGTGTACGGCACAGCTACCGGACAGCGCGCTCTACTCGACGTCGGGACGCTCTATGCCAAAGGCGCCAGCGTACACGGGCTTTGGCTTACTTATCTTTCGCAGAAGCCCGAACTTATGCGACAAGCCTGGCAACAGCTATCTGCCTGGGCGGTTCAAGGGCACATCCGCCCAGTGATTGGAGCGGTGTTGCCGATGGAAAAGGCCGCAGATGCTTATCGCCTATTGCTGGAGCGGAAGAATTTTGGAAAGGTAGTGCTGAAAGTCGTATAGTTGTGGCGATGTTTGAAACATTAGAAAGCACTCGCGAGCAGAAGCCCGTCAGTTCTGTCTACTATCGGATATTTTTTGGATCCTACGCACTTAGCGGCGCCACGCTCGCTATTCTTGACTTTTACCGGCACGAGCTTCATAGGCCAGTTCTTTTGTCTCTGCAAGTGTTGACGTGCACTGTCTCGGTGCTGTGCTTGCGGAAATCCTGGATGGGATCTTCACATGACGATTTTAAGAACCAAACGATTCTTGTGATGATTCTTTTCCTGCTTGCACAATTTGTCCAAGAAGTTCTGTATACGTGATCACATTCCCTCGAATTCCCCAACAAGCTCTTTGTGCTTTTCCTTTGCTGCTTCCACCAGCGCTTTGAAAATCGCTCGCGAGTGCTCGTCTTCATCGAACGACCGCTCTGGATGCCACTGCACGGCCAGCACAAAATGATCGGGGGAAGTGCCCTCAAGCGCCTCAATGATCCCATCCTGTGGGCATCGCGCGACGATCTTAAGGCCGTCGCCGATGACATCCGCTGATTGGTGATGGCTGGAATTCACGGGAACGGGAAGGGCACGACTTCCAGTCGTGCCGTCACGCGATTTGAACAAATGTTCGGGACGGCTGGAAGCCGTGCCCTTCTCAGCATTGTCGTCGGGATTCTCGATTGCTCGCACAATCTCCTCCAGCTTCGATCCCCCTTCAATCTCGACCTCATGCGCCACCGACACCTTTCGGCCAGCCTCATGATTTACCCGCGATTCAATATGCTGCACCAACGTCCCCGAGCGATAAACGTTCAAGATCTGCAAGCCGTAACAGATGCCGAGCACAGGTTTACGCATGTTGTAAGCGTCCTGCAAAAGCAATTCATCAACCGTGTCACGTTTGGGATCGGCAGCCTCGGTCTTGGGATGCCGCTCAGAGTCAAACTTCGCCGGATCAACATCGGCTTTGCTTCCCGGCAGCAAAACAGCGTCGCAGCGTTCAATTAGCTTCATGACCTCAGCCGGAGGACGGTCGAGCGGAATTCGAACCGGCTCCGCGCCCGAAAGCTCGACCGCGCGCTCATATTGAGGAATAGCCCGCAACGCGTATTCAGGATCGCTGCCATGCGGAAGGGGGATCGCAATTCGCGGTTTCATAAGGCTAGCTGGCGTGCCCAATCTGGTGCTCGATTCGCTGCAAAACCTTCAGCCGGCGGTAATGCCGAACTTCCATAAAGCTGGCTGAAATCAGAACAATCGCCGCCACCACCCCGGCCGCAGGGGCCGCAATTAACCGGTACGCGATCCTCAAGTCTGGCGGGATACCGTGCAGTTTCGCCGCTAGTTCGACGCCGCAGATCCCGAGCAGCAGACTGACAGCAAAGGAAAGCAACGACACAACAAAGGTCACCAGCAGCACTCGAACCGGTATCAAATACCAGCGCGGTCCACGGACCGGGCTTTGCAAGAGTGCCATATGTCTAAACTACACCAGCCTGATGATTCGGCCCAACCGGAAGGCCTACTGATGAACTGCCTTGAAGTATTCGTGCAAAGCCTGAAAGTCCTTGCTCTTGCGCTTGTTGGCTATGTCGATATTCGCGACCTCTGCCGCCGTAGGATTCAGTTGCCTGATGGGCGGCGCTTGCGCTTTTGGCGGTCGGGCAATCGAGAACGTCATTATTTGAGCCAGGTTATCCCCATGGCAGGCGGCACATCTGGTTCGCAGCTTGACCTGGACCGGTTCACTCATCGTAGAGGCTCCCGGTATGAACTGGCCCTCGGCAAACCCATAACTTCCGCCATTGCTCAAATACACCGGTGTACTCTCGTCTTCCATTACCAAGCCACCTGAGTCCGGGTTCTGCAGAAAGAGCTTTCGGCTCATCTCGCACACCCGCATCGTTGTCTCAGGCTTTGCAGGGTTGGTTCGGACAAACAGCCTAACCTGCACTTCGCTCGTGAGCTTTGTAGGCTGCAAATCTCCGCGCGAATCGATCACAAGCGGTTGGGTTAACAACGCCACTCCGTCTAACCCAGAAGGATCCTGGGGAGTGTTCGCCTGAGCTTCGAGAAATTTACTAATATCACGCGGGGCGTGAGTCGGCTTCAGGAAAACGCGGCTAACGCGACGATAGCCGGCGGCGTCATCGTGCGTGCGTGGTAGAAACCAAGCAATCTCAATCCAGCCGCTATCCTTGGCAAATACATCCGGAAACGAGTAGCGCCGCACCATCGACGAATAATTGTCGGGAAGGGTACTAATCTCATCTGGCGTCAGCGCAAGTTTCCTGATCAAGCGGCCAATAAGGTCCAAAGCTGCCCTTCTCCTTTCCCCAAGCCTTCGCTCATCGTCAGGCAAAAATGCCGGGAAGAGCGCGTCGTATGCGCCCCATAGGTCGCTCTGCATCAGAGCTCGGGCATTCGCAGATCGCGGGACATTTTCACTCAAGGCGTCGCCTAACGCCTGGATGAATTGCGGATATGCCGAATCCGACAACACCAGCATGCTTCCAAAGCCTACAAAAAACGTGGGATACATCGGATCGATGGCCCGATCGCCGATTTCGTTCCGTTCAAAAGTCCGCGTGCTGATGCTGCGATCTCCAAGGCCGTTGACAAAGGGCGCTCCTTCCGGAAAGTCTGACGACAATCTCACTTCAAGTCTGCGCGACAAGAGGAAGTAGAAGATTCTGTTCCAGGCGTCGCTTGAGTTGCTGGAGTAAATCGGCCCCGTCGATCCGCTCAGGTAAACTCGCGGGAGATTGCTTGGCGCCCCTTGCGCGGGCAGCAGGCTTACAAATATCGGCAGAAGCAATGCAGGGCCAACCACCTTGCGAGTCACTCCCAGCAGATGGGCAATGTTGCAACTCCGCATCGGGCTAGCTTTCTGGCGACAATCTAAACCCAACAGTCGCGCGTTAGTGCGCTAGAATAGCTGAAAATGTCCCAAGCCGCACAGGCAATAACCCGCCCGCCTTCGGACGTGGTCCGGGAAACACCAGTCTCGCAAGCGCCCAATGGAATCTGCTATGCGGTTTCCGGAGAGATGAGCATTCCGGGCGCCGACCTCGAACGCATGGTGTCGGCTGTTCCAAAATCTATCGCCGGAGCTCTGCAGCGCAAGGCCTACTACTTCGTTCCGCTAACCGTGAATCAAGGCGATCAAACGGTTATTGCCGACCGCTACGACGTCGCGCTCAGCGACAGCGCCGTCTGCCATCGAAACCTGGAGCTGGGCAATTCACAGTGTGTATTCATCTCGACCCGCCTGATGGATGACAAGTTCTCCATAGCCTTCGAGTTCTATATCAATGTAGGTCACGCATTCGTCGACCAAGCTGGAGTGTCCCGCGATTTCAGTGATCTGGTGTGGAAACAATCGGAATCAAGCGTTCGTGGCGAGACTTCGCTCGACGCGTGGGAGTCGCGGAAACTCGCTACTGCTCACACCATCGATGCCGAAAAGCACAAGAACGAGTATTTCGCAGCGGCATTCTCCGACGCAATTTCGATCTACCTTCTTTCTCTGTTTCTCGACGTTGATTATCACGACCTGCGAGAGCGCGATTATCCATTGCTGGCCCCCGCCGCGATGGCCGAACGGTTGCGCAAAATCGCCAAGATGTTCCCGCCGAACCCAGGATTTGAGTTTGCGGTGTACTATCGCAGGCGCTCCTGATCCGGTCGCTACTTCTGCGTAATCACTAACTCGCTGTTTTCCACTCGCAGGCTGGCAATGCCTTGAGGCAGCTTCAACTGCTCGCGCTGTTCAGTCAACTTCTTCTGCAATGCCGAATTGACCAATGAAACTGGAATACTGAAGTCACCGACTTTGAATTCGGTGGGGTCAAAGGTGACATAACCATCTTGCGATCCGAGACGCCCTGCCAACGTGACATACACATCTTTGCCTGCGATCTGTGTCACGAACTGTCCACGCGCAACGTCTCCCTCCAGCTTTACTTCATAGCCTTTCACTTGCACTTGGCCGGGGCTAACAACAGTGTCCGGAGACGATGGTACTTTGCTGACTTGCTTTGCTGGATCGGGAGTGACTGCGGCGGAGGTAGTCGCAGGAGCTGGGTTCGAAGCCGTAGCTGCAGAACTCGTGGACTCTGCGATCTCGGCGCTAACTTCGTCAGAGCTGAAATGCACCTCTGCGGGTGCATCGCCGGGCGTTCGTGGCGTCTCCAGTCGATCAAGCTTCTGGTCGAATGACGAGGCATTTGCCTTCGCTACGTCCTGAGTCTGCGGCGAAGCCACTGGTTGCGGTTTGCTGAAGAGTTGGAAAAGAGTAACTACACAGCCCAGCAACATGACCGCACTGAAAATCCGCCTTTTCGTTATCTGCATGGTTGTCCCTCGGCAAAGTCTCTGGGGAGAACACTATGGTGACTGAGAATGGAAAAATATCAGAGTGACGGAAGCTGCTGAACGGGTGGTGGCGCGATTCAATCCAACTTCTTAGCCACTAGTTCATTCACCAACTGCGGATTGGCTTGACCCTTCGAGAGCTTCATTACCTGGCCGACGAAAAATCCGGCGACCGTCTTCTTGCCTGCGCGGTATTGTTCGACCTGTTTGGGATTCGCCGCCAACACTTCATCGAGGATTTTCTCAATTGCCGATGTGTCGCGCGACTGCGCAGGCCGGCCCTCTTCCTCGTAAACGGCGGGAAAATCCTTGCCGCGCTCGAAAGCAAGGTCGTAAAGATCCTTCAGCATTTTCCCGGAGATGGCACCGCTTTCAACCAGGTCAGCTGACATCGCGATGCCGCTCATGGTTATCGGCGACTGCTCAATTTCCAGCCCTTTCGCTTTCAGTCTCCCCGTCAGTTCGCTCTGCACCAGGTTGGCGACGCGCTTGGGATTTTTTGCCGCTTTCGCCGCCGACTCGAACTGGTCGGCAACGAGCTTGGTAAGCGTGAGGGTGTGCGCGTCCTGCGCCGTGATTCCGTAATCCGCCATCATGCGTTTGCGCCGGGCTTCGGGAAGCTCCGGCAGCGTGCTGCGAATTTGCGTGCGCCATTTCTCGTCCACAACCAGCGGAAGCAGATCGGGCTCGGGGAAATAGCGGTAATCGTGCGCCTGCTCCTTCGAACGCATGCCGTAGGTCTTGCCTTCAACGGAGTTGTAGAGCCGCGTTTCCTGCATGATTTTTCCGCCGCCTTCAATGACTCCGATCTGGCGATCGATTTCGTATTCCAGCGCCTCGCGAATGAAGCGGAAAGAGTTTACGTTTTTGACCTCAGTCTTGGTGCCGAATTTCTTTTCGCCACGCGGGCGCACACTGACATTGGCATCGCAACGCAGCGAGCCTTCTTCCATGTTGACGTCGCTGACGCCGGTGTAAAGGATGATCTCCTTCAGCCGCGTGAGATATTCGTACGCCTCATCAGGAGTTGCGATGTCAGGTTCACTGACAATTTCAATAAGCGGCACTCCGCTGCGGTTCAGATCGATGGCCGTAGTTTCGCCCGCGCCGACGAATCCGTCATGTAGGCTTTTCCCGGCATCTTCTTCGAGGTGAACGCGGGTAATGCCAATTCTTTTTGGGGCGACGGGCGTCCCCGCCCGTCCGGCATTGGTTTCAATCTCAATAAACCCATGCTCGGCCAGCGGCTTGTCATACTGCGAAATCTGGTAGCCCTTAGGCAGGTCGGGATAAAAATAGTTCTTGCGGGCAAAGATTGAAGTCTCCCGGATTTCGCAGTTCAACGCCATCGCGGCCAGCGTGGCGAACTCGACAGCTCTGCGATTGAGAACAGGCAACGCTCCAGGAAGTCCCAGGCAGACCGGGCACACGTTCGTATTCGGCGGGTCGCCAAAGCGCGTCGAGCAGGAGCAAAAAATCTTGCTGGCGGTCAGTAGCTGGACATGCACTTCCAGTCCTATGACCGGCTCGTATTTGGCCCGCGCGGGTACCGAGCTTTCGACGGATGTGACCATAGGTATCTAAGAATTATAGAGCAGCAAAAAAGCAATGTGGAGAGACGGGCGCATGTCCTGAGTGAAGTCGAAGGATCCTCGCCTGTCCGCGCGGACTACTTCACCCCGACGTAAATATCTATCTGCGCGTTCTGCGGGTCCTGCGCGCGCTGATCGTAAATTTCAAAGTCAGTCTTGTAGGCCCGCTTTAGTTTGCCTTCTTCTTCAAGCTTGAAGATTCTCTGCCATGCAGCGGGAACGACTTTCGCGAACGGGCCTACATCGGTCGTTAATACCGCATATTGCCCTGCAGAAACTCGCCTCACCACCATGCCGGTCGGCGCCGCAGTTCCATCCTTTACCGCTGCACCCACCACATACGTGTACTCGCCGTTGTGGTCGCTGGCATAGTCGGAATAAACGGCGTACAAGTTCGAGCCGGTTTTATTTTGAATCTGCCCAATCATCCCTTCGCTGAAAAATTTCTGCCACTGCTTCGGGATAATCCCGTTGGCTGTAGACTCTTTCGCATTGTCAGTCCGAGCTTCTATTCCGATAACCGTAAATCCGGGAACATTAGTCTGCTTTATGGGACTCTCCGTGTCATCTTTTGTCGTCTGCCGTTGCTCGTTGCCGGAAACCAGTGCAAGACCGAGCACGCCGAGGCCGCAGATAATAAGAAAGAACGACAAACGCATAGGGTTCCTCTCACTTCAGCCGCGAAATCATCCCTGCTTACGGGATTTGGCCGACGACCTACGACGAACGCCCGACGACTTTATTTTATTTCCATCACTTCTTTTTCTTTGGCCTTGCACATATCTTCCATCTTCTTAATTTCACCATCGGTGAGCTTCTGGATTTCATCCATCGAGCGCTTTTCCTCGTCCTCAGTAATCTTTTTATCTCTCAGCGCCTTCTTGATCGCGTCATTGCCGTCTCGGCGGATGTTGCGCACCGCGGTGCGATGATCTTCGAGTACTTTATGCAGGTGCTTCACCATTTCTTTGCGGCGTTCTTCGGTCAACGGGGGAATCGGCACACGAATGATCTTGCCATCGTTCATCGGATTCAACCCCAGTTCGGCACCGCGAATAGACTTTTCAATGGCGCCAAGCTGCGATGGATCGAACGGCTGCACGGTGATCAACTGCGGCTCGGGCGTATGCACAGTGGCAACTTGGTTCAGCGGCATTTGTGCGCCGTAGGCTTCGACGGTCACGCTATCCAACATATGCACGGACGCGCGACCGGTGCGCGTGCCCACCAGCGCCTTGCGAAAATCGTCAACCGCTTTGTCCATGCGGGACTTCAGCTGCGTGTAAGTCTCTTTGAGTCCTGGAACAGCAGCCATTGTGGGCTGGGCCATGTTTCAGCTCCTCGACAAATAAGAATCAAAAGGCTGAATTATAAACCGTTGCGCGAGTATGCATCGAGAAAGCGCTTATTCGGCCGCATTGAAACGCGCTTTAAGCCACCCACTATTCCTGATGTCATTCCGAACCCGCTTTAGCGGTGAGGAATCTGCTTTTGATCCAAAGTAACAAGACGGCTTGGAGCAACGGGCGTCCTGGACTGTTGTAGAATTTCCTCCCGCGGGTGCGCGACTTTCGCGTTGCGGAAACCAAGCAGGAAGGGCACGACTTCAGTCGTGCCGCACGGCATACAGCGATAATTGCGCTTTAGCGCCGGAGCCTTGCTGATCCACTCTAAAGAGGACCCAGTGGCCAAAGCTGCTCGATCTCGAATCAGCAACCGGCACGAGTGGAACTCGTGCCCCTTCCCACGTCGACTAAAACGTCACCCAACAATCCAGCCTCGCAAGAGGCGGCATATGTGAGCCTGGCACGTAAGTGCCGGGAAAGCCGTACCGTTTGATTGAGTCCCGCAGGGACGGCACACGTCAATTACCCAAGAACCGCTGGAACTTTCCAAGCATCACAGACGGCAAGTCTTCCCGCTTGGATTTCGCCTTAAATCCCAGATCGTGCCCGGCGCTCTCGACTGGCAGCAGCAGTGTCTTTGCCGGAATCAATTTCCGGGCGCTTTCAATCTCTTCGATCGACCCAAACGGATCGCGCGTGCCATGAACGAACATCACCGGTACTTCGATCTGCGGAAGGTGCTGAATGCGGGGCTGATCTGGCTTGCTGGGCGCATGCAACGGATACGACAGCAGAAGCAGTCCATCGGCGAGTGGTTCCTCAGCCAATAGCATGCTCGCCTGACGTCCCCCATAGCTCTGGCCACCGAGAAACAGCCGCCCGGAATATAGCTTCTTCATCGCCACAATCGCATTCTTTAATCCTTCACGATCGCGGACAGCATCTCCCGGACGCGGAGGTCCAAACGACCGCTGTTGCCGAAACGGAAGATTGCAGCGCAGTACCACGAATCCCGCTCCCGCAAAAGCTTCTGCCAGTGCGATCAGCAGCGGCATATGTGCATTTCCGCCAGCGCCGTGGGTGAGAATGAGAACCTCGCCTGAAGGAGAATCTGGGACATGCAGGAAACCATGCACCGGCGGATCGAATGAAGTGTCGCTAAAAGGCTTTGTGCTCATGACGTTCATTAGAGTATTCCTGGAAACAGTCTGTTAACCCGTCATTAGAAACTCATGCGGGACACTTAGGCTCGCTAAGGTATAGCCGGCAGAACTGCAGTGCAACTTCTTCTCTGGATACTCCATCTGATTTCACGGCCCATCCGGAGGTCGTTATGTTGCGCCGATTTTACTTTTACCTTACTCTCTGCTTCTCATTCCTCGTGGTGGTTCAAAACCTGGCGGCACAAACCACTAACTCCACAACATCCTCCAACCGCTTGCAAGTCGTATACGTGATTCAAGGAAACACCATTCTCACTTACAACGTAGATCCACAAACGCTTTACCCAACACAAGTGGGTTCACTCACTCTGAACAACACTGGCGTCGCGTATTACGGCCTCTATTCCTCGCCTAACGATCACTTTATTTATCTGATCGCATACAACACGAACCTGAGCAAGCACCTGTCAGTGTATCGAACCGATGCCTCTGGAGCGCCGCAAGCCCCATCCACTCAAGGAATGAGCTTCAACAATTTCTATGGAATGGAGTTCGATCCTCGCGCTAATTTTGCCTATGCGGTTTTTGGATCTCCTACCGGACTTTACAATACCGAGTATCACATCCGCCGGTACCTGGTAAATCCCACAAACGGCAACCTCACCAGCGCGGTATCCGAAGCAAAGTACGTGCTTCCGGGCAACCCTAGTGGCGAATACTGCGATCTCGCTACTGCCGGCTTCAACCCGGCCGCAACCACTCTATATGATGAGGTGCTCTGCAGCTCTCACGACGGCATCTCAGGCACGTACTACGAGCGGTCTGTGAACACCACCACGGGGGCGCTCGGCCCCGATGTCCAGGTTTATGGCTGGAGCAACGGGACCCAAGGCTTCGAGTCAATACAGTTTGTGGCCAATCACATGTTTGACTTCGTGATGACCAACAATTATCAACCCAGCCCTAACAGCGTAAATGTTTATCCCATCGTGCCAAACACCAAGACTCGGCTCATACACTGCACCGGCGCAATGCTTGAGGCTTGCGGAAGTGCAACTGGCGTGGCCCATCCCTCGGGAAATTACGCGTTCATGGCAATTTCAGGGGACACGACTCAGATCGACAGGGTTGAATTGGCAGCACACAAAATCGTTGATACGGGAAATTACATTCCCTACCAGTTTGCGAAATTCAGTCCGGATGGGTCGCTGGTCTACGGAAATTTAAATCTCAGCGGCGGTGATTTTTACATCGAGATTTACGGCTTCAACGTGACGACGTCAGGAGTTACCCCGGGAGGAGCAATCTACGTACCCTCCGGACTCGATCCCTGGATCGTTGCCGAGCGATATTAATGGCGAGACGCGGCGGCCCTATTAACGAATACATTTCGTGCAATTGGTCTGCAACCGGGCTTCAGGTAGCGCTCATCGCCACGGCGCGTACAGCTGGATTAATGCGCATTGCCATCTCCGGAGTGATGGTAACGTTCTGCAGGTTCAGCGGGCCCAGCTGCACTGTAGCCTTAATTTTCTTGCTCATCCATTTTTCGCCGAGCGGTGTGAGTGACACCTCGTTGCGCGGTATAAAACTTATTCCCTCCAGTTGCAATGAGCGAAATTGCGCTTTGTACTGGGCTATGAGATACAGGTCCTCCGTTGGCTTCAGCCGGTAGAGTCTGCGGCCCTGCACGAAGCCAGCGTTCATTTCAAATTCAACCAAATCCAAACTCTCGTCTGCTCTCACTTTCTTTAACTCATCGATGTATCCGCGCACTTGTTCCACGGTTGCGGGATCGGAGGTTTCGCGAAGCATCTTATACGTATGGTATGTCTGCCAAGTGGTGTAGGAGCCCCACGCCTGCGCGATGCCCCAGTAAAGAGTCCTACCACCGAGCGCCAGATGCACCTTCCCGATTGCTGCGAGCCCAATCAGCGTAAAGTTCCATAATGCCAGCCCGCCTAAGGTGGCTGCGGAGATGATAATCACCTTGGGATCTCGAACCTTTTTCTCGTAAACCCCCGCCGCAATCAAAGCCAGTCCCAGAAGCAGGGTGACAAATCCCCAGCTATTGTTTGCGTTAAGAATAATGGCGCCTATCAACGCGTTCAGCACTCCCCAAACGATACTTCCGCTTCCGCTTGAGCTAAGTTTCTTGTCAAACAGGCAAAACGCCCCGGCCACAGACAGTTTCTTTACGCGCTCCGGATCACTCGCCATGTCCGTCTCCTCCGCAAAATCCCGCAAACCGGGTGCCTCAATTGCGCCAAATTGTACCCTACCCTCGTCCTTCCACCACGTGCAGCCGCATAAAATTTGTCGAGCCCGCGGACATTTGCCTTCCTGCCACCACTCCCAGAATGTCACCACCTCTAAGCTTTCCCGTGCGCACCAATTCCTGCTCCGCCGTGGAGAGCATCTCTTCGGCATTCATCGCATGTTCTCGCCTGACAGGCTGCACACCCCAAAACAGATTCATGCGATTGCAGACAGCCGTAACGTGGCTAAAGGCATAGATTCTCGACCTTGGCCGGAACTTCGACACCATGCGGGCGCTGCTTCCGGTTTCGGTGAAGACGGCAATGGCCGCAATATGCAGGTCTTCGGCAGCATGAGCGATCGACTCGCAAATTGTTTCTGAAATCGAAAGCCCACGGCGGGTGCGGCGGCGTGGCTGCATGAACTCTGCCATGTTGCCCTCGGCTTCAACGACGATTTTGGCCATCATGCAAACCGCCTCTTTCGGATAACGCCCGCTGGCAGTTTCCGCCGAGAGCATCACCGCGTCGGTGCCGTCAAAGATAGCATTGGCTACGTCGCTGGCTTCGGCGCGGGTGGGTCGCGGGTTCTCAATCATCGATTCCAGCATCTGCGTCGCAATGATCACTGGCTTGCGCCACTCGGCGGCACGTCGGATCACGTGTTTCTGGATCACCGGAACTTTTTCCGGCGGCATTTCGACGCCGAGATCACCGCGCGCCACCATAACTCCATCTGACGCTTCGAGAATCTCTTCCAACTGATCGAGGGCCTGCGGCTTCTCGAGTTTTGCGATCACCGGAACGTCCTGCTTGTGCGAGGCGATGATCTTCCTGGCTTCAAGCACGTCCGCAGCCGAGCGCACGAACGACAACGCGATCGCGTCAACCCCGTGCTCCAGGCCGAATTCGAGGTCTTTGCGGTCTTTATCAGTCAGCGCTGGAATCGAGAGCGCGGCGCCGGGAAGGTTGATGCCTTGGTGCTCGCCGAGTGTGCCGCCGTTAATGACCTGGCACTCGATATCGTCGCCGATGACATCGGACACGCGCAGCTCAATCCTGCCGTCAGAGAGAAGAATGCAGGTCCCCGGCCTGACTTCATCCGCAAGGCCCTTGAACGTGGTCGAGATCAGTTCAGCCGTTCCTTCGACATCGCGAGTTGTAATCGTGAGCTGCCCTCCACTTTTAAGCGTGACCGGCTGGTGACCCTTGAGCATGCCGGTGCGGATCTTCGGCCCCTGCAGGTCTTGAAGGATGCAAATGGTTTTCCCTTCTTCAGCCGCTACGCGTCGCAGAATGTCTATGTGACGCGCGTGGTCCGGGTGCGAACCGTGGGAGAAATTCAGGCGGGCAACGTCCATGCCGACTCGGATCAGCTCGCGCAAGGCCGGTTCCGTGCTGCACGACGGGCCGATAGTACAGATGATTTTCGCCCGGCGGGCGTACGTTTCCGGAGGACACTTCACTGTGCCAGCTAAGTAACCTTCAGTCATGGTGGTGTGGATATTTTAGCGGAATGTCGGCCTTCGATCGCATCTGCTTACGGATGCGCTAGACTAGCCGGAGCAAGGCAGGAGGCATATTGTTAGCATCGTTTTTCTTCGGAGGCGGACGGGCCGATTCGTGGTTATGGAACTCCCGCGCCGGCATGGCCGTCTATTTAATCGTCCTAGGAGTTGCTACTCTGCTGTGGCTGGGATTCCAAATACCAACGTGGTTTGGATGGCCCTCTAAGCACGAGAATGATCGGCCGTTGACGCTTGGGCTAAGCGATCTTGAGCTCAAGCCAGATGGAACGCACGTGGATGATAACTTGGGCCGGTAACCATAACCCGCGACGATTTCGGAAACGACTAGAAGGCGACCTTAATTAGAATTTCCTACCGCCGTCAGCTCGCTGCCGAGTGTCGATCTCGGAAACAACATGGCATTAAACTCAGCGCCGATCAGGATCACCAGCGAGATCATGTACATCCACACCAGGAGGGCAATCGCCACACCCAGCGAACCATAGATCACGCTGTAGTCGGCATAATTCTGCAAGTACCATCCGAAAATCATAGTCACAATAAACCACATGACCGTGGCTAATGTGGCGCCGGGCAGTACGCTATGCCACGGCTGGGTGCGTGGCACGGCGTTGTGATAAATGAGAGCTATAACGGCAACGCTAGTCAAAATGGCTATGAGCCAGCGAACGATTTTCCACATCAGCAGAACGTAATATCCGATTTCGTGGTTGATGTTGAGCAGTACGGTCGCCTCGATTTCGCTGCCAAAGGCGACGAGAATGGTGGAGAAGGCGAGAGGAATTCCTGCGAGAATGACCAGCGAAAACGCGATTAGCCGTTCCTTTATAAGCCCCCAAATCTTGGGCAGTTCATAGCAGCGGCGGAAGCCCTCCATCCACGAAACCATTACGCCGGACGCCAGCCACAACGTCAGCAACGAAGTCGTCACCAGCAGGCCGACCGATCGGCCCGTGTTTCCGCGCAGGTACGCTTGTACGGTACTGAACCCCGCCGGCAAAATTCGCTGCAGCGCGTAGGAAATTTCGCGCGAGTACAAGCGCATCGTCCGGCTGCCGTTACCCAGCACTGACCCCAACACTAATAGCGTCGGGAAGAACGTAAGAATGGATGAATAGGCGGACGCTTTGGCGATGGCGAACGCGTCATGCTGGAACGCGCGCCATATAGCCTTCCACAGCAGATTAAAGAAGCGAAGAGCCAACGGTGCCAGAGTAGATGGGCGAGGCTTCTCAATCAAGCGAAGACTAGACCCAGGTTCCTCAGCTGGCAATTGTTGTGGGTCAGCGTTCATTCCGTATATGAGAAGTTCTCTCCGCGAACTCTGCGGGGCCTCTGCGCACTCCGCGGCTAAAAGCTCTTAACCGCTGAGGTCGCCAAGAAACGCAGCACAGAACGCAGAGCAAAACAAAAGGGCGGATCGCTCCGCCCTTTTGTCGCTTCCAATTACTCCGCTGTGAGTTCCTCGGTCTCGCCTTCTGTACGCATGAGTTCGAGCGCGCGCTCGGCCTCTTCGTACGCTTGCGAGACTTCCTCCTGCACCTTGGCCGCGGCCTCTTCCATCTCTGGCGAGAGGCGCACATTGCGGTAATACTCCATGCCGGTGCCGGCTGGAATGAGACGTCCCACGATGACGTTCTCCTTGAGCCCGCGCAGGTGGTCCACCTTGCCCTGAATAGAGGCTTCGGTGAGCACTCGCGTGGTCTCCTGGAACGACGCCGCCGAGATGAACGAGTCGGTCGCAAGCGATGCCTTGGTGATGCCGAGCAGTAACGGTCTGCCGGTCGCCGGCTTGCCGCCCTCTCGGATCACGCGCTCGTTCTCCTCGCGGAAGCGGAACTTGTCCACCTGCTCCTCGAGAAGGAACGCGGTATCGCCCACGTCCTCCACCTTCACCCAGCGCATCATCTGGCGGACAATGACTTCAATGTGCTTGTCCGAAATGTTGACGCCCTGCAGCCGGTAAACTTCCTGGATTTCGTTCACCAGGTAGGCCTGCAGTTCTTTTTCGCCAAGCACCGCCAGAATGTCGTGCGGGTTGAGCGGCCCGTCCATGAGCGGTTCGCCCGCCTTGACGCGCTCGCCTTCCTGCACGTTGATGTGGACGCCGCGCGGCACCGAGTATTCCTTTTCCGTGCCGTTGTCGGCCACCACGTAGAGTTTGCGCTGTCCCTTTGAGACCTCGCCGAATTTGACTGTGCCATCGATTTCGCTGATGACCGCAGTCTCGTGCGGCTTGCGGGCCTCGAACAGTTCAACCACGCGTGGCAGACCGCCGGTAATGTCCTTGGTGCGGGTGGTTTCACGCGGGATCTTCGCGAGAATATCTCCCGGATAAACCGTGTCACCTTCCTGCACCATCAAGTGCGACCGTGAAGGCATGAGGTAACGCTTGCTGCTCTTGCCCTTCACCACAATCGCCGGCTGCCGCTTTTCATCAGGCGAGTCGCCAACCACGTGACGCGACAGGCCGGTAACTTCGTCCACTTCTTCGTGCAGCGTGACGCCCTCTTGCAGGTCCTTGAACTGCACCGTGCCGCCGATTTCGGTAACGATGGCGAAAGTGTACGGGTCCCACTCGACCATAATGTGGCCAAGTTGAACATGATCGCCTTCGTTGACCTTCACCTTGGCGCCGTACACCACGGAGTAGCGTTCGCGTTCGCGGCCTTTTTCGTCGAGTACCGCGATCGAGCCCTGGCGGTTCATCACCACCAGATCGCCAGCCTTCGACTTCACCGTCTGCAAGCCGATAAATTTGACGGTTCCGGTCGTCTTGGCTTCGAGGCGTGACTGCTCCGAAATCCGCGAAGCCGTACCACCGATGTGGAAGGTACGCATGGTGAGCTGAGTGCCGGGTTCGCCAATCGACTGCGCTGCAATTACGCCCGTAGCTTCGCCCAGTTCAACCAGGCGTCCAGAGGCCAGGTTACGGCCGTAGCACATCACGCAAACTCCGCGCTTCGATTCGCAAGTGAGCACGGAACGGATCTTCACCCGTTCGATACCCGCAGCCTGAATCGCACCCGCCAGGTCTTCGGTGATCTCCTGGTTGATGTCGACGATCACGTTGCCGTCGTAGTCCTTGATTTTCTCCAGCGAGACTCGACCAACGATTCGATCGCGCAACGGTTCAATGATTTCTCCCGCTTCGACGATTCCAGCCACATAAATTCCATCTACCGTGCCGCAATCGTATTCGCTGATAATCACGTCCTGAGCAACGTCAACCAGACGGCGAGTCAGATAGCCGGAGTCGGCCGTCTTAAGCGCCGTGTCGGCTAGTCCTTTTCGCGCGCCGTGCGTCGAAATGAAGTACTGCAACACCGTTAACCCCTCGCGGAAGTTGGCGGTGATTGGCGTCTCGATGATTTCGCCCGACGGTTTAGCCATCAAGCCGCGCATTCCGGACAGCTGCCGGATCTGCTGTTTCGATCCTCGAGCGCCGGAATCAGCCATGATGTAAATCGGGTTGATCTCGCCTTCTTTATCTTTCTTCTGCATCTCGCTGAACATCTCGTCGGACACTTTTTCAGTAATCGCCGACCAGATTTCAATGACCTTGTTCTTGCGCTCGCCATCGGTGATGGCGCCGTCCAGATATTGCTGCTGAACGCTGACCACCTGCTTTTCAGCGTCACGCACCAGTGTCTTCTTGTTGTCGGGAATGACTAGATCGTCAATTCCGATCGACAAGCCGGCCCGGGTCGCAAAGCTGAAGCCCAGTTCTTTAACTTCATCGAGCATCTTCACTGTCAGTTCGAGGCCGTATTTCAGGTAGCAGAAGCTGACCAGCTGTCCAATGCCCTTCTTTTTCAGCAAGCCATTGACGTAAGGCATGCCGGGCGGAAGATGATCATTCAAAATTGCCCGGCCCACGGTCGTGTTCAGGAATGCACGATCGTAGCCGACAGGCTCAGTGTGAACGATGTCCTGATCGTCATATGCCGTCGTCAAGTCGATTACTTCGCCGGTGTAGCGCAAGCGGATTGGCGAAAGAGTCTCGACCTCTCCCGCCTGCAGCGCGAGCAGAACTTCGTCGATGTTTGCGAAAGCTCGGCCCTCGCCCTTGGCCCCGGGTTTGCCTTTCGTCAGGTAGTAGAGACCGAGCACCATGTCCTGCGTAGGAACGGTAATCGGCTGTCCTGATGCCGGCGAAAGAATGTTGTGCGATGACAACATCAGCACGCTGGCCTCAACCTGCGCTTCTGGAGACAGCGGAATGTGTACCGCCATCTGGTCGCCGTCAAAATCCGCGTTGAATGCCGTGCAGACGAGCGGGTGGATCTTGATTGCTTTGCCTTCCACCAGCACCGGCTCGAATGCCTGAATGCCCAGGCGGTGAAGCGTTGGAGCACGGTTCAAGAGCACTGGATGGTCTTTGATGACCTCTTCCAGGATGTCCCAAACAATCGACTCCTGCTGCTCAACCATTTCCTTTGCCTGCTTGATCGTCGTGCAGTGCCCGGTTTGCTCCAGACGGTGATAGATAAACGGCTTAAAAAGTTCGAGCGCCATCTTCTTCGGCAAACCGCACTGGTGCAATTTCAGTTCGGGGCCGACCACAATCACCGAACGTCCGGAGTAGTCGACGCGCTTGCCGAGCAGGTTCTGCCGGAAGCGTCCCTGTTTGCCTTTCAGCGTGTCAGACAGCGACTTCAGCGGACGATTGTTCGCGCCACGCAGCACGCGTCCACGACGACCGTTGTCGAACAATGCATCGACGGCTTCCTGCAACATGCGCTTTTCGTTGCGCACGATCACTTCCGGCGCGTGCAGGTCCATCAGTTTCTTCAAACGGTTGTTGCGGTTGATCACCCGACGATAGAGATCGTTGAGGTCAGAAGTCGCGAAGCGTCCGCCATCCAATGGAACCAGGGGCCGCAGCTCCGGCGGGATCACCGGGATTACGTCGAGAATCATCCACTGCGGCTTGTTACCGCTCTTGCGGAATGCCTCGACCACTTTCAGGCGCTTGGCATATTTCAGCTTCTTCTGCAGCGAGGTCTCGTGCCGCATCTTCTCGCGAAGCTCAACCCCGAGACCTTCTATGTCGACGCGCTTCAGTAGTTCCTTAATCGCTTCCGCGCCCATCATGGCCTTGAAGCCGGCGGGGCGGTATTGCTGATCGAGTTCGCGGAACTTGGCCTCGTCTTTGATGACCTCGCGCTCCTTTACAGGAGCATCGCCGGGCTCAACCACGACGTATGCTTCGAAGTAAAGAATGGCTTCGAGATCGCGCAGAGAAATGTCGAGCAGATGGCCGATGCGGCTGGGCAGTCCTTTAAAGAACCACACATGCGAACACGGCGACGCCAACTCGATGTGGCCGAGGCGCTCGCGCCGGACCTTGGAAAGCGTAACTTCCACACCGCACTTGTCGCAGATTACGCCGCGGTGCTTCATTCGCTTGTACTTGCCGCAGAGACACTCCCAGTCGGTGACCGGCCCAAAGATGCGGGCACAGAACAGGCCATCGCGTTCTGGTTTAAAAGTTCGGTAATTAATTGTTTCGGGCTTCGTCACCTCGCCATGCGACCAGCTCCGGATTTTCTCCGGGGAGGCCAGGCTGATGCGAATCGCGTCGAAATCTGCAATGGGGTTTGCCAGGTCAAATGGGCTCGAACGGAACAAGATTTCCTCCACTTCCTGCGGCCTTATCGCTGCCGCCCGCGGCTCCGAAACCAGTGATCAGTGGCTAGTGGTCATTTGCCATCGATCTTCAAATTAGGCTCAAGGCGATCAGAGCAACCGCCGAGGGCCATTTATCCAAAAATTCTTGGGCTGAGTGGCTAGCCACTGAACACTAGCCACTCGCCACTTGTTAATCCGCTTCCATCAGCACGCCGCGCGAGCGCGATGCCGCCGCGAACCCATCTCCGCCCGGCGAGGCGCTTACTACCGGCTTCTTCTCGCCCGCCTTGATCAGCTCGACGTCGAGACACAGCGACTGCAGCTCGCGAATAAGCACGTTGAACGATTCCGGAACGCCCGGCTCCATCGCAGCTTCGCCCTTGACGATGGCCTCATAAATCTTGGTTCGGCCATAAACGTCGTCGGACTTCGCCGTGAGCAGCTCTTGAAGAATGAACGCCGCGCCATACGCCTCCAGCGCCCAAACTTCCATTTCTCCGAATCGCTGCCCGCCGAACTGCGCTTTTCCACCCAGCGGCTGCTGAGTGATGAGCGAGTACGGTCCGATGGAACGCGCGTGGATCTTGTCGTCCACCAGGTGCGACAGTTTGAGCATGTAGATGTAACCGACAGTGACCGGCTGCTCGAAGCGCTCGCCGTTCATTCCGTCATACAGCCACGTCTTTCCGGACTCAGGCAGGCCTGCGCTCTTCAGCAACGCCTTGATCTCGCTCTCGCGCGAACCATCGAACACCGGCGACCCCGTGAACACGCCGCGAGTCAGGCTTTCAGCCACTGCACCCAACTCATCATCGGGAATATCGGCGATCTCCTGCTCAAGCGTCGTGCCCTTGAACAGCGTCTTGAGCTCCCGGCGAATAGCGTCTTCGCGCGTGTTCTCTTTAAGAAGCTGGGCAATTTTTCCACCCAGCTCATGGCCCGCCCATCCCAGGTGGGTTTCGAGAATCTGTCCCACGTTCATACGGCTGGGAACACCGAGAGGATTGAGCACGATTTCGACCGGCGTACCATCTTCGAGGTACGGCATGTCCTCTTCCGGCAGGATGCGGGCAATCACGCCCTTGTTCCCGTGACGGCCGGCCATCTTATCGCCAACACTCAGCTTGCGCTTCATGGCGATATAGCACTTCACCAGCTTAATCACGCCCGGCGGCAGTTCGTCGCCCTTGGTGAGCTTCTCTTTCTTCTCGTTGACGATCTTCTTCAGCACATCGATCTGACGCGAGGTCATTTCCTCAATCTCGTCGATCTGCTCATTCACCCGCGGATCTTTATCGGCGTACTTAATACGCTTCAGGTTCCGCGTGGAAATGCGCTCGATGGCGTCGCGGTCGAGAACAGCGCCCTTGGTCAGCAAACGCTTGTTCGTACGCTCGTCGTGTAAGTCGGCCTGCACTTCCTTGCCGCCGAGAATATTCTCCAAACGCTTCAACCGCTCGTCGGTAAGAATTCGAATCTCGTCAGAAAGGTTCTTCTCGAGTTTCGCGATCTGCGTCGCCTCAATCGATTTCGCACGCTCGTCCTTTTCCTGGCCTTTACGGGAGAAGATCTTCACGTCTACTATTACGCCCTCAATTCCCGGCGGGCAGTACAGTGAAGCATCGCGAACATCTCCAGCCTTTTCGCCGAAGATGGCGCGCAGCAGCTTCTCTTCTGGAGTGAGCTGGGTCTCGCCTTTGGGCGTGACTTTGCCCACCAGAATGTCTCCCTGCTTCACGCTTGCGCCGATGCGGATCACCCCCGCTTCATCCAAATTGCGAAGCGTTGATTCGCTCACGTTTGGAATGTCGCGGGTAACTTCTTCCGGCCCCAGCTTGGTGTCGCGAGATTCGATCTCGAACTCCTCGATGTGGACCGAGGTGTAATAGTCGTCGCGCACCAGCTTTTCCGAGACCAGGATCGCGTCTTCGAAGTTGTAACCGCGCCATGGCATGAAGGCCACCAGGACGTTACGACCCAGCGCCAGCTCGCCGTGATCGGTGCAAGGCCCGTCGGCGATGACCTGACCCTTCACCACACGCTGACCTTTCAACGCGACCGGCTTCTGGTTTATGCAAGTGTTCTGGTTCGAACGCTTGAATTTGGTGAGCTGATAAATATCGCTGCCCACCTCACGCGACAGCTGTCCGGGATGGTGCTCGCCCTCGACGCGAACAATAATGCGCTCGGAATCGACAGAATCGATAACCCCATTGCGGCGTGCCAGAACGACTGCCCCGGAATCGCGAGCGGTAACGCCTTCCATTCCAGTGCCCACAATCGGGGCCTCTGCACGCAGCAGCGGAACTGACTGCCGCTGCATGTTCGCGCCCATCAGTGCGCGGTTCGCATCGTCATGCTCGAGGAAGGGCACGAGAGACGCAGCAACCGAGACCAACTGCTTGGGGCTGACATCGACGTAGTCAACTTCGTCTTTGCTTACGAGCACAAAGTTGCCGGCTTTGCGGGCGTTCACCAGGTCACCGACAAGACGACCCTTGTCGTCCAACTCAATGTTGGCCTGCGCGATGACGTGTTTATCTTCTTCCCACGCGGAGAGGTAGAACGAGAACGGCTCCAGCTCTGCCGGACGCTTGCGGCGTTCCTTGAGCTCGGCATTCACCTTCTCGGCTTCAGATTTCTCCACGTGGTCGCCAGCTTTGTAGTCACTGTCGCCGGCGTTAACGATGGTGACGTAATCAACCACGCGAGCGTTCTTCACCCGGCGGTACGGAGACTCGATGAATCCGTAGTCGTTGATGCGCGCATAGCAGCTCAGCGACGAGATCAGTCCAATGTTCGGACCTTCTGGCGTTTCAATCGGGCAGATTCGGCCATAGTGCGTCGGATGAACGTCGCGGACTTCAAATCCCGCGCGTTCGCGTGACAGACCACCCGGCCCAAGGGCTGAAAGACGCCGCTTGTGCGTGATCTCCGAAAGCGGATTGGTCTGGTCCATGAACTGCGAAAGCTGCGACGATCCAAAGAACTCGCGGATCGCTGCCATTACAGGCTTCGCATTTACCAGGTCGTGCGGCATGGCCGTTGACATCTCCTGGTACACGCTCATCTTTTCTTTAATGGCGCGTTCCATGCGGACCAGGCCGATGCGGAACTGGTTCTCGAGCAACTCGCCAACCGCGCGAACGCGGCGGTTGCCCAAGTGATCGATGTCATCCACGTTGCCGATGTTCTTGCGCAGCTTCAGCAGGTAGCGGATGGTCGCGTAGAAGTCATCAGGATCGAGCGTGCGCTTATCCAGGCTGCTGGCTTCGCTGTTCTCGAACAACTTGATGTTGAACTTGAGCCGGCCCACACGCGAGAAGTCATACTTCCGCGGATCGAAAAACATTCCATGGAAGAGAGCAGTCGCAGTGTCCAGGGTCGGCGGATCGCCCGGCCGCAGCTTGCGGTAGATTTCAATCAGCGCCTCCTGCGGAGTCTTCACCGAATCGCGCTTCAGTGTCTGGCTGATAACCGTGCCCACGTCATCGCGCTCGGGGAAGAAAACGTTCATCTCCACCACGCCCGATTCAAGGATCTTGGCGAGCTTGTCGGAAGTAATCTCGGTATTGGCCTCGAGCATTACTTCGCCCGACGTCGTGTCCACGATATCGCCTGCCGCCCACGCGCCTTCCAGATCGCTCACATCAACTTCGATCTCGTTGATCTTTGCCTTCTGAATTTCCTTCAGAATGGCGGCATTGATCTTGCGTCCGGAATGCGCGATCTCATCTCCGGATTTCGACTTGATGCTGTGCGCCAGCTTCATGCCGATCAGGTTTGTGGCTTTCTCGCCGGAAGGATCCAGCGTCCAGTAGAGCTTTTTATCGCGAACCACAAGACGATCCACGGTATAGAACGTGCGCAGAATGTCTTCGCTCGTGCGGAGGCCCAGTGCTCGCAGGAAGATAGTCCCCAGGAATTTGCGCTTGCGGTCGATACGCACATAGAGCACGTTCTTCTGGTCGTATTCGAACTCGACCCATGACCCGCGATATGGAATGATCTTGCCCAGGAAGTAGGTGCGATTGTTCGCGGTTTCAAAAAAGACGCCCGGGGAACGGTGCAACTGGCTGACGATCACGCGCTCGGTGCCGTTCACAATGAAGGTACCGTTCTGCGTCATCAGCGGAACATCGCCGAAGAAAACTTCCTGCTCTTTAATATCGCGAATCGAGCGGTTTCCAGTCTCCGCGTCTTTGTCAAAGATCGTCAGACGCATGGTGACCTTCAACGGCGCAGAGTACGTCATGCCTCGCTCTTCGCACTCGGGCACGTCATATTTCAACTGCAAGCCAACCGGGTCGCCGCACTTGTTGCAGAAATCGGGCGTGTTCGCGTTGTAGGTGCCGCACTTGTGGCAGAGCACGTCGCCGGGGTGAAACGGGTCGGTGATGACCGTGGAGCCGCAGTTCTTACAAGTGGTGCGCAGGTGATGCAGTCCTTTCAAGTGGCCGCACTTGCACTCCCAATTGCCGATTGCGTAGTCCACGAACTCAAGCTGCGAGATGTTGCGAAAATCGCTGATCGGGAAAACCGACTGAAACACCGACTGCAAACCGGCGTCATCACGCTCGCTGGGCAGACGGTCCATCTGCAGAAAACGTTCATACGAGCGCTTCTGCACCTCGATCAGGTTAGGAATCTGGATTGTTGCTGGAATCTTGGAAAAATCAAAACGATGACGGAATCCGTTCATTTTCGACATTCGGAATACTCCCAAACTTTTATGCGCAGCGCGGGGCTGCGGCACAGCGGAAACGTGGGCAGAGGAACAGCAGTTAGCAGTTTTGCATCTGGCACTTTGCCGGCGAGTTGAACACCGAAAGTTGAGTGCCCCGTATTGACTTCGAGAGACGCACAAATGCGCCCTCAGGGACAATGCGTCCCTTAGGCGCCGTGCGCAGCGCATGGCCAATTAGATTTTGTCGTTTTCGCGCCAGTATGCCTGTTTCCCGTCCTGCCGCCCGCAGGACAGTCTGCCAATCCGTGATGCGACCTCGCTCCGCTCCCTGCGTTTAAAATGCGGAGGCCGCTCAACCTGGATGAAGTAGGAAGCGGTGCTGTTAGTGACAATAATAGCACTGCCTCACCAATTTTGCCAAGTAGTGGTAAAGAAATTGCTAGCCGGATCGCTCCGGCACTGATTCTGGAGGGCCGGGCGTCCCCGCCCGGCCGCTACTTGCCTCCCCAATCCTCAGAAAACGAGCTACTTTACTTCGACGACCGCGCCCGCCTCAGTGAACTTCTTCTTGATGGTCTCCGCTTCTTCCTTGGAGACGCCATCCTTCACCGTTTTCGGAGCCCCGTCGACCAGGTCCTTGGCTTCCTTCAAGCCCAGGCTGGTGACCTCACGGACCGCCTTGATAACATTGATCTTATTGGCGCCCACTTCTTTTAGGACAACCGTGAACTCCGTCTTCTCTTCCGCCGGAGCCGCAGCCGCGCCTGCACCGGCTCCGCCGCCGGCCATCATGACCGGAGCCGCCGCTGCCGCCGACACGCCAAGCTTCGCTTCAAGCCTTTTCACCAGTTGGGCCGCATCGAGCAAGGACAACCCAACGATCTGCTCTTCCAATTGCTGTAAATCTGCCATTTCAGTTCTCCAGTATTTGAGTTATCAGTTCTTCCATTCGTTACCGGGAACAAGCTTCCAGTGCGCCTTGTCGCCACCGTCACGCCAGACAACGCGGTGGAACTAGGAACGCGCAACCCTTGGCCCGGATAACCAAAACCAGCTACTAGCTCTTAGCCTTTAGCTGTTAGCTTGAACCCTTGGCTGCGCCGGTTTGGCTAGCAGCTAGGAGCTAATAGCTAAAAGCTGTTTCATGCTCCCGCCGGAGCATCGTTCGCAAACTTCTGCTTCTCTACGCCCTGATTGATGACCACCGCGAGGTCGCGTCCAATGGCATTCATCACCGTGACCAGTCGCTGCGCCGGCGCATTCATCAGGAACAACAGCTTCGAGTAAATCTCTTCCTTCGATGGCATGGTCGCGAGCGCCTCAATCTCTTTGATCGAGATGACGCGACCTTCCACGACGCCAGTCTTGAAGGTGAACTCCGGATTGTCCTTCGCGTATTTCGAGAGCGCCTTCGCTAACGCAACTGGATCGCCAGCTGTATACGCAATCGAGGTCACGCCCGAAAGCCCCTTGAGCGCTTCTTCAACCTTCGTGCCTTTGGCGGCGAGCTCGGCCAGCGTATTCTTGACCACCGCATACTTCGCGCCGGAACTCCGCAGCAGCTTGCGCAGCTCGTAGTCCTGTGGCACCGTCAGCTTGGTATAAGTGGTCACGATGACCGTGGAAACGTTTTGCAGGTCCTTCCCCAGCTTTTCAACTTGTTCGATTTTTCGTGCTCGCGTAACCGCCATGTTGTCCCTCAGTTCCTGTCTGTGTGGGTCGGACACTCTTGTCCGACGTTCTAAATATCTTGGACGTCGCTCGCTCGGACAGGAATGTCCGAGCCACACAACCTATGCTTTTGCCGCCGTCTCAATCGCAGTCGTATCAAGGGCAATGCCGGGGCCCATGCTCGAACTTAAATATGCTCCCTTAATGTATTTTCCCTTGGCCACCGACGGCTTGGCTTTAATGACGCTGGAGATGAGTACGGTCGCGTTCTCCACCAGTTTCTCCGGCGGAAAAGAGATCTTACCCACCGGCACGTGTACCAGTGCAGTCTTGTCGGTGCGGAACTCGACCTTTCCGGCCTTCACTTCCTGCACCGCCTTGGCCACGTCGAAGGTCACGGTGCCAGTCTTAGGATTCGGCATCAGCCCCTTGGGACCGAGCACTTTTCCCAACCGCCCAACTGATTTCATCATGTCTGGCGTGGCGACGACCGCGTCGAAGTCCGTCCAGTTCTCTTTATTGATTTTTTCGACCATGTCCTCGCCGCCGACGATGTCCGCGCCTGCCTCCTGGGCCTCGCGCAGCTTATCGCCAGACGCGATCACCAGAACTTTTTTCGATTTGCCCAGGCCGTGCGGAAGCACAACCGTACCACGCACCATCTGGTCGGCATGCTTGGGATCGACTCCCAATCGCATGGTGACTTCAACGGTCTCATCAAATTTCGCGAACTTCACTTTTTGCAGAAGAGGCACGGCATCGCTCAGCGGATATGGCCGCTGCTCGACCGCCTTCCTGGCCTTCTCGATATTTTTCCCAGCTTTTTTCATTTGCTTCTCCGTCTCCCACCGCTGGTCGCTGTTCCGATCAGCCGTAGTAATCGACAAAATTGATTTTGTAATTTTTGTAATCGGGTAATTGGGAAATTTGAAACCCCTTGGCCCATTCGCCAGAGATTTTCAATTACCAAATTACAAAATTACCCAATTACAAAATTTTGCAGCCCGATTGCACAACCACTACCCAACTACTTCGATTCCCATCGATCTCGCCGTCCCGCGCACGCTCTTCACCGCAGCATCCACCGACGCAGCATTCAGGTCTGGCATCTTCTGCTTTGCGATGTCCTCAACCTGCTTCAGCGTGACCTTGCCAACTTTATCTTTGTTCGGCGCGCCGGATCCCTTGGCGATCCCGGCAGCTCGCTTCAACAAAATCGAAGCCGGAGGCGTCTTGGTGATGAAGGTAAATGAGCGGTCGTTATAGACCGACACCACCACCGGAATGATCAGTCCTTCAAGTTCCTTTTGGCTGGTGCGAGCGTTGAACTGCTTGCAGAATTCCATGATGTTGATCTGCGCCTGTCCCAGCGCCGGGCCCACCGGAGGCGCCGGCGTAGCCTTACCCGCAGCAATTTGAAGCTTTACCGAACCTGTAACTTTTTTCGCCATAATGTCTCTCGAAACCTGAAACTAGAAACACGAAACTCGCTTTATCCCTGCTTCTCCACCTGCTTGAATTCCAACTCCACTGGAGTCGAACGCCCGAAGATCGTGACCATCACTTTCAGGGTTTCGCGGTCCTCATTCACGTCATCGACGATGCCAGTGAAAGTTGCGAACGGTCCCTCGCCGATGCGCACTGTCTCGCCTTTTTCAAATTTGACTTTGAGCTTGGGCCTGTCCTTCGACTCGCCGGCCTTGTACACAATGTGCTGCACTTCTTCTTCAGAAAGCGGCGTGGGCTGCTGCCCGGTGCCGACAAATCCAGTGACCCGCGGCGTGGATTTCACCACATGCCACACGTGATCATCCATGTCCATTTCGACTAGCACGTAGCCGGGATAGAACATGCGCTCCACGGTGTACTTCTTGCCGCCGCGGACCTCGGTGACCGATTCAGTTGGGATCAGCACCTTGCCGATCTTCTCTTCGAGTCCGAATGCGCGTACCCGCGATTCCAGTGACTCTTTTACCTTGCGCTCAAATCCCGAGTACGAGTGGATGATGTACCACTTCATATTCGGATTGCGCGGCTGCTCGGCTACGGTGGTGCCAGCTTCTGGCGACGCTACCGGGTCCGTGTTTTCTTTGTTTGGTTCATCCTGCATAAATTCAGAATCCTTTGACCTACTTCGCGAATGTACGGAACAGTAAATCCACGCCCCGGCCAATCACGTTATCGATAACCCAAAAATAAAGTCCGAAAAGAAACACGGCGATCAGCACAACGCTGGTAGTCGCCTGCACGTCTTTGCGCGAAGGCGTGGTGACCTTCCGCATTTCCGTGCGCACATCGTTATAAAAAGATTTGACGCGCTCCGGCCAGGACTTAATCCCGCCCAGACTGCTCTCACGCGCTGCTGCCACTGAATTCGCCATTATCTTAATTCCTGTTCCTGCTCGTTACTGTAACCGGCCTCTGCTCGCTTCAAGTTCTGGCAGGGGCGGAGGGATTCGAACCCCCAAGTTCGGTTTTGGAGACCGACAGTTTAACCGTTGAGCTTACGCCCCTGTGTCATTTCAGAATTGAGGAATTTTCGGATTGCCGTATTGAAAAAGCGTTCCAATCCGTCAATTCACAAATTCGGCAATTCTCAAATTATTTCACTTCTTTATGCGGCGTATGCTTGCGGCACCGGCGGCAGAACTTGCTCAGTTCCAACCTGTCGGGCTTCGTCTTACGGTTCTTGGTCGTCGAATAATTCCGCTCTTTGCAATCACCGCACTGCATCGTAATGATCTCTCGGGGCATACAAAAACGGCTCCTAGCTTTTAGCTCTTATGCTTCTAGCTTAAATACAAATCAAAAATTCTGTCTTCCGAACCGCTTTAGCGGTGAGGAATCTGCTTCTTGAATGCAGAAGTGAGAATTCAGAATGCAGAATTTCGATTTTTTACTTCTGCCTTCTTACTTCCGACTTCTTACTTCTTACTTCGCCTTTTTTTACTTCTGCATTCTTACTTCTAACTTCTGCCTTCCGTTACTGAACAATCTCGCTGATGGTGCCTGCGCCTACTGTGTGCCCGCCTTCGCGGATAGCGAAGCGCAGACCCTTCTCCATCGCCACCGGCGTGATCAGCTCAATCACCAGCTGCACATTGTCTCCGGGCATCACCATCTCGGTTCCAGATGGAAGCTCTGCAACTCCGGTCACGTCCGTCGTTCGCAGATAAAATTGCGGACGATATCCTTTGAAGAATGGCGTATGCCTTCCACCTTCTTCCTTGGTCAAGATGTAAACTTCCGCCTTGAACTTGGTGTGTGGGGTGATCGAACCACCTTTCGCCAGCACCATGCCGCGCTCGACGTCTTCTTTCGCGATGCCGCGCAGCAATAGTCCAGCATTGTCTCCCGCCATACCTTCGTCGAGTTGCTTCTTGAACATTTCGACTCCGGTGACAACCGTCTTGCGGGTATCGCGGAAGCCGACGATTTCAACTTCCTCGCCAACCTTCACCTTGCCGCGCTCGATTCTTCCGGTCACAACCGTGCCGCGTCCCTGAATCGAGAAGATGTCTTCAATCGGCATCAGGAAGGGCTTATCGAGTTCGCGCGCCGGTTGCGGCACACTCTTGTCGACCGCCTCCATCAGTGCATCAATCTGCTTCTCCCACTTGGCTTCGCCATTCAGCGCGCCCAGTGCCGACAGACGCACAACGGGAACATCGTCGCCGGGGAACTGATAGGTCTTCAACAGCTCACGTACTTCAAGCTCGACCAGGTCAAGCAGCTCAGGGTCGTCAACCGCGTCACACTTGTTGAGCGCGACCACGATGTAGGGAACACCGACCTGACGGGCCAATAGCACGTGCTCGCGGGTTTGCGGCATGGGACCATCGGTCGCCGCCACCACCAGAATCGCGCCATCCATCTGCGCCGCGCCGGTGATCATGTTCTTGATGTAGTCGGCATGGCCCGGGCAATCGACGTGCGCGTAGTGCCGGTTCGCGGTCTCATACTCGACGTGCGCGGTCGCGATGGTGATTCCGCGGGCTTTTTCTTCCGGCGCGTTGTCGATCGAATCAAACGAGCGGAACACGATCTTCGGGTTATGCTTCTGCAAAACCTTGGTGATGGCCGCGGTCAACGTGGTCTTGCCATGGTCGATGTGACCGATGGTGCCTACGTTGCAGTGCGGCTTGTTGCGTTCAAATTTTTCCTTCGCCATTCTTCTTTTCCTCAGCTCTTAGCAATTAGCTTTTAGCTCAAAACCAAATCGTGTGGCGTGGGCGCCCTCGCCCGCGAAATCAATAGTACTGATACAGCTTCTGAAACTTTGCCCTAAGCTCCGGGCCCACTTCCTCAATCTTCGACAGGTAAAACTCTTTCATCTGCGCCTGATCGGTCAAAGTCAGCGCTGCATACAAATCTTTTGCGCTTTGCCCTTTGCCCAAAGCTGCCACTTGCTCCACAACGCCCTTGGTCAGCACCGAATCAAAATCTCGAATCCGCAGGCCAGCGCTCGCAACCTTCTTCAAATACTTCTCAACGCTTTCGGGAGCGAACGCGCGAGTGATCGCAGCCTTCAGCTCCTCAAATTCTTTTTCTTTCTCAACCTTGATCGTCGCTTGTTCGAACGCCACCGCTCACACCCTTCAGATCCCTCGACTCCGCTCGGGATTTCGCCAGCGGGCTTAGACGCCCCGCTAAACGGCTCAATTTCTGGAGCGGGAGACGGGAATCGAACCCGCGACCAACAGCTTGGAAGGCTGTGACTCTACCACTGAGTTACTCCCGCTTCTCCCACTGCTGCTTACTACTTTGAGGTCCCTCGACTGCGCTCGGGATCTCGGCGGCGGGCTCAAACGCCCGCCAAGCGCCTCGACTTGGAAGGCTGTGACTCTACCACTGAGTTACTCCCGCTTCTCCCACTGCTGCTTACTACTTTGAGGTCCCTCGACTCCGCTCGGGATCTCGGCGGCGGACTCAAACGCCCGCCAAACGCCTCGACTTGGAAGGCTATGACTCTACCACTGAGTTACTCCCGCCCTCACAGATCCCTCGACTTCGCTCGGGATTTCGGCGCGCGGCTCATACGCCTCAAGTTACTCCCCCCCGAAGCAGCTGTCAGCTATCAGCCGTCAGCCCTCAGTTCAACTTCAGCGATTGAATGCGATCCTCGCCAGCTACTACTTCATCATGTTCATCAGCTGGCGTCTGCGATGTCAGCATCTTCGCGACGATCAGGGCTGCAATCCCTGCCGCAACCCCGACGACGAGCACCGCCAAGCGATAAACCTGACCACCGTAGGCGTAACGAATCCAAATCCGAACCGCAACCAAAGCCGCTATCACGAGCAAAACAACATGGTTGAGCGTCTTCTTTCTGCCGCGCAGGCGTTTAGAAGCGAGAAACGCCAATACGCAATAGACGATAACTACCGCTGACCACGTCCATCGCAGAATATGCCAAGCGCCCATGCTTGCATTCCCAAATCTCTGGAGCCGATGATCAGGATTGAACTGATGACCTCTCCCTTACCAAGGGAGTGCTCTACCAACTGAGCTACATCGGCCCTACTTCCCCGTGCCTACTCAGAATTCCTCCCGGGCTCCCTCGACTCGTTGCACTCCGCTCGGGATGTCGGCGCGCGACTCACGCCGCGCAAACGCCTCAACTTACCAAGGGAGTGCTCTACCAACTGAGCTACATCGGCCCTAACGATCACTCCCACTCTCGCCACCCGGATGCATCACGTCTTTGCGTCGCACCCAAGTCTTCACCGCAAACATCGCCAAGATCACTAGCGTCGCGCCGCGAACTCGCGGATCAGGCAACGTTTTGAACGCCAACGCCGCCAACACCACGTAAGCTGCCAACGCAAGCACTAATCTTTTTGCCACAACTGAATTCATGGTGCACAGGGAAGGATTCGAACCTTCGTACCTCGCAAGGAGGAGCAGATTTACAGTCTGCCGGCTTTAACCACTCACCCACCTGTGCATTAGCGGTGAGCGTTGAGCCGCGAGCATTGAGCAATCACTTTACTGTCGCTCGTAGCTCATCGCTCACAGCTAAAAGCTCTTTCAGACACGCCGCAACCTTCGTTGCGATTACGCCTTGCCATTGGGATCAGAAAGTGCGCGTAAGAACCCATCCGCGCCAACAACTCATCTGGAAAATTCCCTTATGGTGTGCCGATGGAAAAGCTGTCTGCCCGCCCTGCAAACCTTCGCTTCGGAATTTTTCTCCGAAGCCGTCCTTGAAACTAGCACCGGAATCCAAGCTCCCAAATTCCGGCAATTCATTTCTGGAGCTGGCGAAGGGATTTGAACCCCTGACCCTCTGATTACAAATCAGATGCTCTACCAGCTGAGCTACGCCAGCAGGCGAGAATCAGTGCCCAAGCACCGCTCCTCACACTAATCCCTTTTTCTTCAATGGGACAATTATAGAAGTTACCATAGCGGTAATTGAGGTGCAAGGGCGAGGTCGCGCGTCCCCACCCACCCCTCAACCCCAATTCAGCAGCAATGTCATTCCGAACCGCTTCAGCGGTGAGGAATCTGCTTCTCGCCGAGGACAAGCAGCAATGTGTCGGACGGACGTGGACGCCCGTCTCCACACGACACACTGATCACTAGCCACTTGCCACTAGTCACTATTTCCCCACCCACTGGTCCACCCAATCATTCACGGTCTTGTACCAGAGCTGGGAATTCTGCGGCTTGAGCACCCAATGGCCTTCGTCGGGGAAATAGAGCATCTTCGACGGCACGCCCATGCGCTGCAAGGTCGTGAACAACTGAAATCCTTCCGACACATCCAGGCGGTAGTCGAGCTGGCTGTGAATCACCAGCGTCGGCGTCTTGAAATTCGGCGACGAGTTACGCGGAGACCATTTGTTGTACATGTCATGATTTGTGTACGGCGTCCCCTTGAATTCCCACTCGTTGAACCACAGCTCCTCCGTCGTCCCCCACGCCGAAAAAGGATTGAACATACCGTCGTGGGTCACAATGCACTTGAAGCGGTTGGTGTGGCCGAGGATCCAGTTGGCCATGTATCCGCCGTAGCTGGCGCCCAGCGCGCACTCCCGGTCTTTGTCTATAAACGGATAGTGCTGCTCGGCGTAGTCGAGCCCCTTCATCAGGTCTTCAAACGGAGCCCCGCCCCAGTCGCCGTTGATCGCGTCAATAAACTTCTGTCCGTAGCCGGGAGAGCCGTGAAAGTTTATGAAGACGACCACGTATCCATTCGCGGCAAATAGTTCGAAGTTCCAGCGATAACTCCACTCGTCGCCGAACGGAACTTCCGGTCCGCCATGCACGATGAACTTCACCGGATATTTCTTCTTGGGATCAAAGTTCGGGGGCTTGACCAGCCAGCCTTGGACTTTGTCGCCGTGAGCACCGGTGAACCAGAAGGATTCGAGAGGAGACATGGAGACCTGGGAGAGAACGGAGTCGTTGACGCGGGTCACCGGCTGCGGATCCTGAAAGCAGTTCAGTAAGGGGTTGTTTGCGTCTTTCGGGATAAGGCAATTAACCAATACATGCTTAGAGATGCTCGCCCAGTAGATCGCGGTAGGAGCTTGGATACTCATCTTCGTAAACAAAATCTGCATACTGTCATGTGCGATGGTCAAGTCGTCGTTGTAGCCACGAGCTAACCCGTGCAACTTGCCTGAGAGCGAAACTGAATAGATGGGCGATGAACCTGCGTTTTCGGCGGAAAAGTCAATCGCATTGGAATCCGGCTCCCAAACATACGACCCCACCCAGAAATCAAAATCCTCCGTCACATTTTTCTTCTCTCCCGTCTTCCTGTCGTACAGCATCAACCGCCAGCGGTCGCTCTCGTATCCCGGACGCTGCTGCGCGCGATAGGCGATGTATTTTCCATCCGGCGAATAGAGTGGGGTGTTATCTGCCGCCTTGTTTTCGGCAGTGATATTTTTTGTTGCGGCCAACACTTGGACGGGCGAGATGCCCGTCCCTCCGTTTACTGGGACCGTAAACAAATCGTTGTTGGTCGAAATCGCCGGCTCCGGATCGTGGTTTGAGGCGTAACAAATTTCCTGCCCATCGGGAGAAAAGGCGTAGTCATCCTGTCCGCCTAGCGAGAACACCGGCGCATCGTAATCGCCTGGCGTCAGATCGCGAGGGATCAAGATTCTGACAACCAACGAAAGGTTCATTACGCAAGAAGAGAACAAATCAGGCCTTACCGCGCCACAATCCGCGGCCTGGACTACAAACAAATGTGTCCTCTTCCCTTCCTTGTAGGCATTCCAATGCCGATACAGCAGGTGCGTAAATATCTGTGCCTTAACCTTGGAGCTCTTCGCTTCCTCGACTTTCTTGGCATTGCACGCCGACTCTGACTCAGGCGTCCCATCGCATTCCGGATAAACATCTGACTTGAACAAAATATTTTTCCCATCCGGAGACCACAACTCGCCATCCGCCTCAGTCGCAATATTCGTAAGCCGGTGCCTGGCAGTCACCGCCACGGTCGCGCCATCAAAATCCGCAACCCAGATTTGCGATCCGTTCTCCTTGGTCGAAACGAACGCAAATCGCTTGCCATCCGGCGCCCAGCGCGGCCGGTCAGCATCCTGATCGGAAATAATTTCCCGCTCCTTACTAGCATCACTGGGGTGCCCCATGTCTCCCTGTTTTTGGGAGACGTGGGAGTCACCATCTGGAGTCAGCGGCACCACCCACACATGCGGCGTCTTCGTATTCGCCTTCAGATCGACATCGACCGCAGCGAACAGCACCCATTTTCCGTCAGGCGAAACCTCCGGCTCTTCGACGCGTTTGAGCGCCATCATGTCTTCAAAAGTGAAGGGATGTTTATTTTGAGCAACGACCGGCAGAACAGAAAGCAAGACGGCGAAAAAAAGGCAAGCGCGCATCAGGACCTCCGGAACGGAATAAACCAGCTAGTCTAATCCACCCAGGGATTCACGACTTGGATACCGCATCCCTCGAAGTCACTGGTGTTCCTGGTCGCCAGCGTTGCACCATTAGCTCTCGCAATCGATGCGATCTGTGCGTCAAATTCAGTGATCGGACGTCCCAAAGAACGCCGTCCCGTGGCGATTTGGGCGAACATGCGGGCTGACTGTTCATCAAAAGGCAGTATGCGCCCCGCGAAATCCTCCGCGAACATAGCCTCCGCCTCTGAAACTAAGCCATCCCGCCGTTTTCCCTTCGGAAGCAGTTCAATGCCATACAGAATTTCCGCGACATTGATCGCCGTCACGTGCAGTTCGCCGGTGAACCGCCGATCTGAAATCCAAGCGTGCACGCTCAAGGCAGGTGACGATGCCATCAGTTCGGAAATTACATTTGTATCGAGGATGGTCAACTAGGCCTTACCGGATTCTTGGCTCCGGAATCGGTTCACGAGGAGGAATCTTTAAATCGACCCCGCCAAAGGGTGCGAACCGACGGCGAATAGCTTGCGCTAGGTTCGTCGTTGGCTCCTGAGCCTTGCTGAGCTCTTTTTTCAGTATCTCCCGCGCTTCCTGCTCCATTGATCGGCCGTTTTTGGCCGCGCGCATCCGAAGCCTGCGCTTGGTAGTCTCCGGCAGCCGACGGATCGTAATACTAGCCATGCATCAATGATATCACTGCTATCATTGATTGCAAAGCTCATAAAAGAGCGGATGCTTAGATTTGGTGTTATTCCGGGAGGAACCTGCTTTGGATCAGTAGCTTACCGGCTGTACTGGTTGCGCTTTTTCTCCGCATGGCGGTCGAGGCCAAGCTGAATCAGGCGGCTGATCAATTCGGCGTACCCCACGCCGGAAGCCGCCCACAGCTTGGGATACATGCTGATCGAGGTGAATCCCGGCATGGTATTGATCTCGTTCAAATAGATCTTGCGCGATTTGGGATCCATAAGAAAATCGACGCGGGCGAGACCCGAGCAATCCACCGCGCGAAATCCAGCAATTGCCAGTTCTTGAACTTTTTTTGTTTCCGATTTCGTCAGCTTGGCGGGAATGATGAGCTGCGAGCCTTCGTCGAGATACTTGGCTGAATAATCGTAGAACTCCGCACTCGGCACGATCTCTCCCGGCACCGATGCTTCCGGATTGTCGTTTCCCAGCACTGAGCATTCAATCTCGCGCGCTTTGTTCTTTTTTCCGCCTACGCCTTCTTCGATCACTATTTTGCGGTCGAATTTCGCCGCTTCGTCGATTGCCGGACCGAGTTCTTTACGATCGCGTGCTTTCGAAATTCCAACTGACGATCCCAAATTCGCCGGCTTCACAAAAACCGGATACTTCAACTTGCTCTCCACCAGCTTCTGCACCTTCTTAGGTGAAGACTCCCAATCGCCGCGCAACACCGTCACATGTTTCACAATCGGCAACCCGGCCGCACGAAACAATGACTTCATGATGTCCTTGTCCATGCCCGCGGCCGAGCCGAGCACGCCCGCACCCACGTAAGGAATATCCGCCAACTCGAGCAGGCCCTGGATAGTGCCGTCTTCGCCGAAAGTCCCGTGCAACACGGGAAAGATGACATCGACATTGATCGCGCGATCTGACGCCCGGCGCACCGGCGCGTCCGTCTGAAACGGAGCCATCGAAGATTTGTGCGGCTCCGGCGGAAACACCACCGCTTCCCCGTTCTGTAAAACCGCCGCAGCGGCCGTGTTGTCAGGATCGCCTGCCCGCAATTGCCGGTCATTTTCCAGGGGTTTGCCATGCAGCAAGCGCTCAGCATCGGAAGCCGTCAACCAGCGACCGTCCTTCGTGATTCCAATCGGAACCACTTCATACGTATTTTGATCTATGGCTTTGAAAACCGAGGCCGCCGACAGCAACGAGATTTCGTGCTCGCCGCTGCGCCCGCCAAAAAGAATACCAACTCGCAATTTTTTCATTATGAATTCAGTGTGGACGCGAATTTGGATGTGCGTCAATCGCAGAGCTGATTCCCGGTATTACCACTGTGTGGGGGTTTATCTCCACATAATCCAGCGGCGCCGGTTCTCCTCCATTTGGTACGCCTTCGATCCTCACCACATCACCCGGCCGCAATAAGACATCATCAATCGTGTATCGCGTCGAAGTGTGTCCATTCATCTTGTCCGATGGCAACTGATCATCCGCGGCCCAGGAATCAACCAGCCGATCAGTCACAAAAAGCTTGTAACGCGAGATGCCGGTGTTCTGATCAAAGTATTGAACTGCGACGTCGTGCTTACCCGCTTCGCCATCGAACCTGAAACTTGCCGAACACGAACCCCGTCCCATGCATGCGACCGCTTTTCCGCCTGAGGCTGTCTCCCATGGCGTAACGTCGACGGAAACATATCCCGAGAGCTGCGTATCTTCGGCTTCGATGCGATTTGGATTGTGCCCAACTCTGCCCTGGACGTCAGGAATTGTCGACATTCGGTAGAACCAGTTCACCACCGCATCGCGCCAGACAATCGCGTGCCCCGCCTGATATTCCAGCTTCTTCAGAACTTCCGTGTATCGCTGGTCATCGATCTTGCCGCGAACAGATTTCCATTGCGTCACCAGTCCCGCCGCCTGCTCCGCCCCCTCGTAGTGCGAATCGTAAACATGCTGAATTACGGTTTTGCCAGAATGCAGCACATGCGTGTACAGCACGTGGTGCATAAAGAGCAGCAGTTCGTCAGGACAACCTGCGAGCGGCTCATAAATCTTCTGCACCGACGGAGAATATTGGCCGATGTATCCAGTTCCGGTCGCGATGGTGCGGTCCATGCCGACGCCCTGTGCGTCCGCGCGCATCCATTGGCCCCAGCCATTGCGCTCGGCGGATTCGATTCCCGGGCCATAGTGCGGCCCAAGAATATCGGTCAGAGCCCCGACCCCCAGCGGCCCGGTGTAACTCTCGTAAATATGCCAGGACGAAAGCAACATGCCGGAGATTATCGACACAACCCGCGGATCATTGCCGAATGTGAGCCGGGTCCACTCCGCAGAAATCTCTTCTGAAGTTAAATTCGGATTCCACGCCAGCCTGCCATAAGCATAGAGATTCGCCAGGGCCAGCGGGTGAGCGAGCCAGTTTTCGTTAAGCCCGACATTCGCTACTGCGTTGTACCCGCTCAATGAACGATCCCAGACTCTTCCCCCAACAATCTCTTTCACAGGCGTCACGCCTTGCACGTGCATGTCGAAATCGAGAATCTGCTTCCACATCGGAGCAAGAAAACAAAGATGACGTTGCTGGCCGGTGTACTCCTGCGTGACTTGCAATTCGATCGCTTGGTTCGTGTGCTGCATAGCGCCAAATAGCGGCGACACCGCTTCGCGCGCCTGAAAATCAATTGGCCCATACTTTATTTGCAGCACAACGTTGTCGTCGAATTTTCCGTCCAGTGGATGGAAGTATTCATAGGCGGCTTTGGCACGGTCGGCCTTCGGATCTCGCCAGTCCAGATGATGGTTGTAAACAAACGCGCGATACATCAGAACTCCGCCGTGAGGCCGCAAGGCACGGGCAATGACATTGGCGGCATCGGCTGCGGTGCGTCCGTACTGCGAAGGCCCCGAGCGGCCTTCAGAATCGGCTTTGACTACGAATCCTGCGAAATCAGGGATGCGTTGGTAAATTTCATCGACCGTCTTCCGCCACCATGCGGCCACACGATCATCGAGTGGATCAAAACTATCCAGTCCACCCACCGCAACCGGGCTGCTGAGGTCAACCGAGAGCGCAAGCTTTACTCCCCAACGACGAAATGCATCCGCTACGCGCGCAAGCTGTGGCAGAAAATCGGAGCTCAGAATTCGCGGATCGGCATTCACGTTATTGATCGCGCATGCATTAATGCCGACTGAAGCCAGCAGCCGTGCATACTCTCCCGCACGCGTGAGATCGGTACGCACGTCGCCATTCTCGAAAAAAATAGAACGGCCCGCATAGCCGCGCTCGATGCTGCCGTCCAGGTTGTCCCACTGGCTCGCCCAACGTATTGGTGCGGCGGGAGTTTCGAGATCATCGAGACCGTCGACATTTCGCTCTTGCGCGATTTGCGACAAAAAAGAAAACGTTCCGTACAGCACCCCGCGCTCGCTCCCGCCGATGATCAGCCAATATTGTTTGCCGTCATGGCGGATCGTTCGCAACCAGAACCCATCCGCATGAGGGCGACGAGATTGATCTAATTCTGGAAAGCGGGCGTGGATCTCGTCCCACGTCCCAAGCACGAATGCGTTCTCGTCCAGCAGTGCGGGCGCAAGTCGAGGCGGCATCCGCAGCACAGACCCAATGCCACCAACCAGTTCGTCTCTAGCGGCGCGCCCGATCTCTGAATTGTCGAGGGCCACGACCAGGTGCGGAATTGAGCCATACTTGCTGAAGATCGTTTGCCTCGAAAGAGGCGCGTACCTCAACCAGGCATCCTCGCCGGTTTCCGCGCTGAGCGGGCAGCTTGTCGCTACGCCAATCCCAAGCACTACCAAGACGATGCGGAACCAGTTCATTCGGCGTTCAAGATACACTACTACTCAGTCAGATTTTTCCCATGTTGAGACGTCCGCCAGGTCCCAAGCCGCGTTTTCTCATCGGCAACATGCCACTGGCCGGCCCCGACCCGCTTTCAATTTTCTCAGCGTGGGCCACGGAGTTCGGCGATATGTTTTACTACCGCGCGGCGTGGCTCCATGTTTATTTTCTGAACCATCCGGATCTGATCGAAGAAGTTCTGGTCCGCAACTACAAGAATTTCCTGAAGGACCGCGTCATCCGCAACAGCCGCTGGTTCTTTGGCCAGGGACTGCTCACCAACGAAGGCGACTCCTGGCTCCGCCAACGCCGACTCTCGCAACCGGCGTTTCATCGCGAGCGCGTGAGTTCGTACGCAAGAATTATGACGGACTACGCCGAGCAAACGCTAGCCACGTGGCAGGATGGCGAGACTCGCGACATTCACCAGGAGATGATGCGGCTCACGCTGCAGATCGTCGTCCGCGCGCTGTTCAGCCTTGAATCCGAAGAAACCGCGCAAATCTCTTTGGCAATGAATTTGATCATGGGCAACACCACCGGTATCCGTATGTTATTTCCGCCGATCGCGCGTTACCTGCCAACACCGAAAATGATTGGCTTCCGCCGTGCCGTCGCGCAGTTGGACAAAACCGTTTACGGCATCATCGCGCAACATCGGGCACGTGGCACCGATTCCGGCGATCTGCTTTCCATGCTGATGGGCGCTCGCGATGAAGACGGCACCCGCATGTCAGACAAACAGCTCCGCGACGAAGTGCTCACCTTTCTACTTGCCGGACATGAGACGACGGCACTGACCCTCACTTGGACATGGCACTTGCTGGCGCAGCATCCTGACGTCGAGCAAAAACTTCATGACGAGTTGGATCGCGTGTTGAGCGGGCGCCTCCCACAGTTTTCCGATTTGCCGGCCCTGACATACACCGAGCGCGTGATCAAAGAATCCATGCGGCTTTACCCGCCGGCCTGGAGCCTGGCGCGAACCGTGGTCTCGGACTTTGAACTGCGTGGCTACCGAATTCCCGCCGGCGCCAACGTGGTAATGAGCCAGTGGATCATGCACCGCAACCCGACTTATTTCACCGATCCGCAAAAATTTGATCCCGATCGCTGGCTGCCAGAACGCTCGCAGAAGCTGCCCCGATTTGCCTATTTCCCATTTGGCGGCGGTCCCAGGCAATGCATCGGCGCGTCTTTTGCAATGATGGAAGCAACGCTGCTTCTCGCAACCATCGCCCAGCGCTTCCGACTTCGCTGCCTGCCGGAGCATCCGGTTATTCTGATACCCAGTTTCACGCTGCGGCCGAAGTACGGCCTTCGCATGACGCTCCAATCGCGGGCCGCCGCGACGGGATTCGCGCCCGTCGACAGGGACGCTCAACCGCGAAATTTAGCCTGCGGCGATTGAACGAAGGACTATGCGTTTCTCGGTCCGCAATCGCCGCAGTGCCACAATCTGACAACCAGTCGTGCGGATTAGCTTCCCAAATACATGACGTGGATGTAGGTGCCCAGCCGAACGTTATAGGCCAAATACCACCCAACGTGATCGGGATCGTCATAGATCACGATGTCATCGCTGTTCCAGTCCCAGTCGCCGGAGTAGCCCACATCGTATGGCGCAACCGAGAAGAAGAAGCCGCCGAATCCGAAGCGCTCTGGGCCACCCCCGCCGAGCCTCCAAATGTGGCCTCGACCTATGGCTCCGGGAAAATGTCCGTGCTCCCAAGCCCGGTCGACGTGATAGTGCGGGTCACGGCGGCCAGTATCGTGGCCGACCCACTGGTCGTTCTCGGCATGAACGTGAGGAGCTTGTGGATGCCCCGACTGGTCGGCAAACGTGCGCCGCTCAGAAGCAGGCGCCGCTTGGTGAGGAGCGCGGACCGGAGCAGGCCCGTGCGCCGGAATGTGGCCACCGCCGACTCCGCGCTCTCCACCGCCGGAACGCCCCGGAGCAGCTCCCTGGTGTCCGCGTTGCGCGAACATTGGGACCGCAAACAGGAGAACCATCAAAAACGACCTGGAAAGAATTCTCACTTTCATTCCTCCATTTGTGATCTGTACGACTAGGGTCGTAAGATGCCGTCCGAATAATACGCGCTTTGGGATATCCGCTATGTTCTTCTACGTCAAGCGCAATTGCTAAAGTAAAACCCAAACTTCTTGACGAACCGTCCAGCTCTTCGTATCATGTATTTCACCAGTCAGCTCTTCGGAGCTGACCTTGGATTTCATGCAGAGTGGCTGAGGGACGAGCCCTGAGACGCCACGGCAACCGGACCGGGATCATATATCGCGGCCGCCAGGTGCCAACTCTCGACCCGGAAAGAACGGGAGACATGAGATTCGGGATGCGAGAATTTTTCAGCCATTCCTGAACCTCTTTTCCTATTCCGGGGAAAGAGGATTTGGTTTTTTAGGGCAGATTTACTCTGCGCTCTCTGCGAATGCTTGGCATACTCGGCGGTTAAAAGCTTTTGAGATAACCGCAGAAGTCGCAGAGAATTCGCAAAGATCGCAGAGATTCCCGCCGCCGCTCAGATTGAGCGAGCCATGCGATACGAACTACGCTGTCGGGAGTGCCACAAGAGTTGGGGCAACGTACCCAAGTCGATTTGCGAGGACTGTTTCTCGCCGCTTGAAATTTTCTACGACTACGATTCCATCCGCAATGACGGAGACTTCACCCGCGAAAAAATTGCCCAAGGCCCTCCCAACATCTGGCGCTACTCGGCGCTGCTGCCGCTTCCAGAAAATTTTGAGCCTACGCTTCCAGTCGGCTTCACCCCGCTGATTAAAGCTTCGGGACTGGCTCGCCAACTCGGGACGAAAAATCTTTACATCAAGAACGACGCCGTTTGCCTGCCGACATTGAGCTTCAAAGACCGCGTGGTGGCGGTCGCGCTCGCCAATGCCCGCAGCTTTGGCTTCGACACGGTTTCGTGCTCTTCGACTGGCAATCTAGCCAATGCCACCGCCGCGCAGGCCGCGCGCAATGGATTCAAGTGCTGGATATTCATCCCCGCCGATCTCGAGCCCGCAAAGATTATTGGCACGCAGGTTTTTGGCGCGAAGCTGGTGCGGATCTCCGGCAGCTACGATCAGGTGAACCGCCTCTGCTCGCAGATTGCCGACGAGCACAACTGGGGGTTCGTCAACGTGAACCTGCGCCCCTACTACGCTGAGGGATCAAAGACGGTTGGCTACGAAATCGCCGAGCAACTCGGGTGGCGCTTGCCAGACAATGTGGTCTGCCCGATGGCCGGCGGTTCGCTGATCGTAAAAATCAAGAAGGCGTTCGAGGAACTCATCCAGCTCGGATTGGTCGAGCCTAAGCCGGTGAAATTCTTCGGCGCGCAGGCGACCGGGTGCTCGCCGATTTCAACCGCGGTGAAGCTCGGCAACGTGGATATCGAGCCGCAAAAGCCTTCGACTATTGCGCGCTCGCTGGCCATTGGCAATCCGGCAGACGGTCATTACGCGATTAAAACCATCACCCAGAGTGGCGGCTGGTCAGAAGATGTTTCCGATCCTGAAATCGTGAAGTCGATCCAGCTTCTCGCCGAAACTGAAGGAATCTTTACGGAAACGGCCGGCGGAGTGACCCTTGGCTGCGCGCGCAAGCTCTACAAGAGCGACCGCATTCTGCCGAATGAAACCACGGTGCTCTGCATTACCGGTAATGGCCTGAAGACGACGGACGTTTTAACCGGCGAATACGAAACCGAAGAGCCGATCGCGCCCAAATTGGCCGAGTTCGAGAAGTATCTGGGACAGACGCTGGATGTGCAGGAACCAGTCGTGGCGTGACCGAGGCATCAAGTGCATTGTTTTCTCGGCGAGTGTCAAGAATCTTGCAGTCAGTTAATATGCCGCGCGCGATAGCAAAGCTTGAACCGCAGAGATTGCCGAGCACGCAGAGATATATCCGGTTTGACCTTCTCTGCTTTAACTCTGCGAACTCTAGGGTTGATTTTCTCTGCGAGCTTGCGGTTAAAAGCTTTTGACTTTGGAAGCACAATGAATATCACCGTCCAAATTCCTAGCGCACTCCGCCGCCACACCGGCGGCACTGCCAAAGTGAGCTGCGCCGCGGCAAACTTGAAGGACTTATTCTTGACCCTTGACGAGAGGTTCCCCGACCTCAAACCGCACTTGCGCGATGAATCCGGCCAAGTCCGCCGCTTTCTGAATATTTACGTGAATGAGGAAGACATCCGCTTCCTCGGTGGCCCAAGCTACGCCTTCCAGGATGGTGACGAGGTGCTGCTCGTGCCATCAATCGCCGGCGGCATGTCTGTTTAATTTTGAAGGTGAAACATCCCCATTGCGACAAAGCGGGTGATAATAGCCGCAAAGGTAGTCCCGATTGCAAACAGAACCCATCGGGAGCGGTGCCAAATTTCGCGAAAGCCAGATACCTGGACGAAAACGTCCGCCAGATAGGCCGCGCAATAGGCGACGTTGGCAACGACTGCCAGCAGGAATAGGCCCAAAGCAAAATCTATCGAGAGCACGGCCTTCGATGCTGGATAACCAACCACGAAGTAGATGATGACAACCAGCGCAAGCACCAGGTTGTAGAGTATTCGCCGAGGCTCCCAGAACGCTATGGCGTCGGTGAGCGAATCGCGCACTGTCACAGATTCCATAGACGGATTTTATCCGGATCCAGCCGACCGGTAAACGACAAATCGCAGGTCGGATAAAGCGGGTAACCTTGCTATAATCCGGCAAGCTTCTGCGTCTTTCATGAAATCACGTCTTCTAATAGCAATTTTTCTATCGGCCTTTTCCGTTTCCTGCGGCAAAAGGACCCCCACTCTCAACCTACTGGTATGGGAAGGCTACGCCGATCCGTCATTCGTGAAAACTTTCGAGGACCAGAACCATTGCAAAGTTTCGGCGTCATACATGGGATCGAGCGACGAACTGGTGGCCAAACTTCGCGGAGGCAGCGTCGGCAACTACGACGTAATTTCACCTTCCAGCGATGTCGCCACCATGATTTCCGAAGCCGAATTGGCCGCGCCGCTGGATGTTGCAAAACTGCCTAGCTACGAACAACTTTCGTCGAAGCTGCGATCGATGCCGCTGGTCCGAGTGAATGGCAAGGTTTATGGCCTTCCTTTCATGTGGGGACCGAATCCACTGATTTACGACACAACAGCGTTTGCTAAAGCCCCCGACAGTTGGAATGCTATGTGGGATCCGAAATTGAAGGGCAAAATTTCCGTCTGGGACGACCTGTCGACGGTTTATATGGCCGCGCAAGCGCTCGGATACGACAAGCCCGATCCCAGCCATCTTTACAACTTGAGCGACCAGGAACTCGAAGCAGTTAAGAATAAGCTGCTCGCGTTGAAGCCGAACGTTCGCAAGATCTGGTCCACCGGCGGCGAACTCACGAATTTATTCGAGAACCACGAGGTTGTCGCGGCTATGGGCTGGCCGCTGATGACCAATCAGCTCCGCGCCGCGAAATTTCCTGTCGGCGAAACCATTCCCAAAGAAAACACCACCGGCTGGATTGATCACTTGATGATCACCGCGGGGAGCGAGAATAAAGATCTGGCATACAAATTTCTCGAATACATGATCGAGGCGCAGACGCAGAAAAAAGTCACCGACGTCACTGGTTATGCACCTGCCAACCCGCAGGCTGCGCAATTCATGAGCACGGAACAGCAGAAGAACTTGCACCTTGATAACGTAGACGAATATCAGAAGCGGATTTATTTCTGGCAAAACGTGCCTCGCCGCGCCAAGTACAACGAAATCTGGAATGAAGTGAAAGCGGCGCAGTAGCAATGTCCGTGTGGCGCGGACACTCTTGTCCGCGGCTTTTGCTGTTCAACAATAGACTGTGGCCCGGACGCTCTCGCCCGCGGGCTTGTTTTACCCGCCACAGTGTTTAATCTGAGGAACTCGCAGTAAACTGCGTCCGCATGGATAGCGTCCCGCACTCGTCTTCGAAGATTTTGGAAACACGGGCGCCCTCGGCCGTGCAAAACCCAACGTCATCTCTGCTGAGTATTCGAAATGTCGCCAAGAGCTTTGGCAAACACACCGTTTTGCGGGACATCTCGCTCGAGGTTGCCGCCGGCGAATTTCTCACCATCCTCGGCGAGAGCGGATCAGGCAAAACCACGCTGCTGAGAATCATCGCTGGATTCGAGCATCCGACTTCCGGCGAAGTCTGGATGTCAGGCCAGCGGCTCGATCTTCTTCCGCCATACAAACGCCGCGTCAACACTGTTTTCCAAAGCTACGCGCTGTTCCCTCACCTGACCGTGGAAGAGAACGTCGCTTATGGGCCGCGAGTGACAGGAGTTCCATCGGCTGAAATTCAAACGCGGGTAGATGAAGCGCTCGCCAAAGTCCGCATGCAGGCTTTTGCAAAATATAAGCCGGCAAAGATCAGCGGCGGACAGCAACAGCGCATCGCCCTGGCGCGGGCACTGGTTAATCGTCCGCAACTGTTGCTGCTTGACGAGCCACTTTCAGCGCTCGACGCTAATCTGCGTCGCCAGATGCAAGTGGAATTGAAAGCCCTGCAACGCGAAGTCGGAATCACTTTCATTTTTGTGACGCATGACCAGGAAGAAGCCATGGTCATGTCGGATCGCATTGCCCTATTACGTGCCGGCGAATTGGAACAGGTCGCGCCACCGGATGAAATCTACGGCCAGCCGGCAACGTCGTATACGGCGCAATTTATCGGACATACGAATCTACTTCGCGCGGAAGTGCGCAGCGGGATGGGGCGCGCTGGCGCGCTCTCATGGCGAACACAGGCACCAGATGGTAATGCGTTGTTCTCTTTGCGCCCTGAATGCATCCGACCCGCAGGCGCAGACTCCACTGCAGTGAAATTCCGCGGGAGAGTCTTGGATCACTCCTTTCATGGCGCAAGCGAGCTGGTGCGCGTTCACACTTCCGACCACCAGACGCTCACTGTCCGAAGCGCCCAGCGTGGAATGCTCCGCGGAGAAGTTGAGCTGGAATTTTCGCCTCACGACGCGATTCCGGTCCGCGAGTCGAGAACGTAGAAATGTTTTCGCGCGCTTACAAATTCGCCATCACGTTGCCGCCTCTGCTATGGGTTGCCGTCTTTCTCCTGGCGCCGTATGCGCTGATGTTCGCGTATAGCTTCTGGTCGGTATCGCCCACGCAGGCGATTGTTCATTCATGGAGCATCGCCAACTACGGCGAGCTGTTTTCTCACGACGTCTACCGCCAAACTCTGTTGCGCTCGGCGTGGATTGCCGCACGGGTAATGCTTTTTTCTTTACTGCTGGGGTATCCCGTGGCATATCTGCTCAGCTTTCATGCGGGCAGAAGAAAGAACTTGCTCTATCAACTGGTGATCATCCCGCTTTGGGTCAGCTATCTGGTACGGGCGTACGCCTGGAAAACTATTCTCGGTACTGACGGCGTGCTCAACACGTCGTTACAATTCGTCCATCTCACCAGCCACCCGTTGCAGTTCCTTTTGTATAGCCCGTTTGCGATTGTGCTCACCTTGACGCACATCTACACGCCGTTCACGTTCCTCCCCGTCTATGCCGCAATGGAGCACATTCCTCGCAATCTGGTCGAAGCTTCACATGATCTCGGCGGGTCGCGGTTGCAAACCTTCTGGCGGGTGGTTCTTCCCCTGTCGATTCCTGGCGTGCTCGCCGGCGCAACCTTCGCATTCGTGCTCAGCTTCGGGGATTTCCTGGCGCCGCTCCTTTTAGGTGGCCCAAGCGGCATCATGATTTCGAACATTGTTGTTAGTTTGTTCGGCGCTGCCTACAACTGGCCCTTGGGCGCGGCAATTTCCTTCTGCATGCTTGCGCTCGTAGTCGGACTGCTCTGGCTTTCGGAACGACTGGAAAGGCGGTGGGCGCTGTCATGAGCCGCAGCGCAAATTTAGATTTTCGCCGCGAGACCCGTACCCCGCGCTGGCTGGCGCTTTATGCTTCCGCTATATTCGCGTTTCTTTATCTTCCGATTATCGTGCTCGTGGTCTATTCATTTAACGGACAAGGCGTCGGCGGCTTCCCTCCGCGCGATCTCACGCTGAACTGGTATCGTCTGCTATTTCAGGATGACGCTATCTGGGCGTCGGTATTGAACAGTGTCGTGGTCGCGCTCGCCTCCGTGATAATCGCGTTGGCGCTTGGAATTCCAGCGGGGCTAGCACTCGACCGCGCTACTTTCCCGGGAAAAGGAATTTTTCGTCGGCTCGTGCTTCTGCCTCTGGTGCTTCCCGGAATCATCACCGGGCTTTCCCTGCTAATGCTTTTTCGTCAAACGGATGTGAAGCTGAGCCTCGCGACCGTGATCCTTGGGCACGGAACCGCTCTGATTTCGGTCGCTACAACCGAAGTGTTTGCTGGATTGCAGAAATTCGATCGTGCACAGGAAGAAGCATCGCTCGATCTCGGCGCAACGTACTGGCAAACCTTTTGGCGCGTGACTCTCCCCAACCTGAAGCTCTCGATCGTCGGAGCGGCGCTGCTGATTTTTACCCTTTCCATGGACGAAATCGCCGTGAGCTTCTTCCTGATCGGCCGCGATAATACCTTGCCGTTAGAAATTTGGGGACGGTTGCGGCGCGGCATCACACCGGAGATCAACGCAGTCTCAACTATTATTTTCGTCTTCTCGTTGTGCGCAATTGTTTTGTGGTATCGCCTGAGTGTTCGCGACCAAAGCGAGCCCGGGATCGCGCAAGCCCTTCCGCAAATCCAAACGTAACCCTAGTTTCTTGCCGCTTGCACTGCCGGCCACGCTAGTATATAACTAACTGGTTAGTTAAATATGGCTGTGGCCCGCACAATCCGTCTCGGTACCCGCGGAAAGCCTGAGCAAAGTCGTGCCGCTATCTTGAAAGCGGCCGTCGGCGAGTTCGCCCGTGAAGGGGTGGCCGGCGCCCGCACTGACGCGATTGCCAGTTCCGCCGGGGTTAATAAAGCGCTGCTTTATTACTACTTCAAGGACAAGGAAGCCCTTTACCAGGCTGTTCTCGACGAAGTTTTTAGCGGAGTCCGCTCTGCTATTCACCAGGCGTTGTCGCAGCATCTCCCGCCGCGCGATCGGCTGAGAGCATACGTGCACGCCCACTTCGATTACATCGCGTCGAACCCGCTATACCCGCGAATCGTGCATGCGGAATTTCTGCGCGCCGGCCGCGATCCCTCCCGACTTCAGGGAGTAGCCAAGCAATATTTTCGGCCAATTTTTTCCGAGCTCTCGTTCTTACTTAAGGAGGGCGCCGATACGGGTGACTTCCGTCGGGTCGATCCCATTCAGTTCATCCCTTCGATGATTGCAGTGATTACGTTTTATTTCACTACCGCGCCGATTTTGAAAGTAATGACCGGCTTCGATCCCATGTCAGCCGCACGCATTGCTGAACGCCGGACGGCGGTGATCGACTTCATCTCCGCTGCGCTGTTTGCCCGCACCAAAGGAGAACGCAAATGAACGCGCGCAATAAGGTTATGATTTTGCTCGCTGTTGTGTTCGCCATTTCGCTTGGCTATTACCTGCTTTCGACGCCGCGCGGATCGGACCTCGACTTGACCGGCACGGTGGATGCCAACCAGGTAATCGTGAGCCCGCAGGTCCAGGGCCGGATTGCGAAGCTGCTCGTTGACGAGGGCACCCGAGTAAAGCAAGGCGATTTGATTGCCGTGCTCGATCCTTCGGAGTTGGAGGCACAAGCGCGCGCCGCCGCGGCCATGATCGACAGCCTACGTTCTCAAGTCGAGGCAACTCAGGCCACGAGCGTCGCCATGAAAGGTTCGACAACCGGGAGCGTCGCCAACGCACAGGCGCAGCTTGAGTCTACTAGGGCACAACTTTTGCAGGCGGAAGCAACCTTGCAGCGAGTGGAGAGCGACAGCCGGCGCACAGTCGAACTGGCGAGGCAAGGCGTGTCGTCCGATCAGGAACGGGTCCAGGCCGAAGCCAATTTGAAAGCGCAGCAGGCCCTTGTCACTTCCTTGAAGCAGCAGATCACAGCTGCACAGGCAGCACTAGATTCTGCAATCGCCAACACCCATCAGGCGCACGCTGCGGAGAGCACGGTCGCTTCGACGCGCGGCCAGCTTTTGAATTCGGAGGCGCAACTAAAGGAAGCGGAGGTCCGGCTTGGCTATACCAAGATTTACGCGCCCGTGACCGGGACCGTCTCGGTGCGCGCGGCTCGCGAGGGCGAATATCTGAATCCCGGTCAGCCGATTGTGACCATCGTTGACTTCACCGACACATGGGTGAGGGCCGCGATTCCAGAAACACAAGCCGATCATATTGGCATAGGCGACACGCTGCGCATCAAGCTGCCGGGTGGAACTCTGACTTCCGGCAAAGTTTTTTTCAAGTCTGCCGAGGCCGACTTCGCTACCCAACGCGACGTGAGCCGCAGCAAGCGCGACATCAAGACAATCGTGCTGAAAGTTCGGCTGGATAATCCCAAAGCAGCCTTCGTTCCAGGCATGACCGCCGACGTGCTGGTCTCGCCCGCACAGTTGCGCGGCACGGCTTCTTCGAATACCGCGGCGGCATCCGGAGCGCAGCCATGATGACGAGCTCGGGTCCAAGTGGTGGGTCTAACGGCGGTCCGCGACAGCCTTCCAATGCCGCGAAAGACGGCGTGCCGAACGCAATTGAGGTCGAGCACATCGTTAAGAAGTATGGCGACTTCACTGCTGTAGACGACGTCACCTTTTCGGTGAAAGACGAAGAAATCTTCGGCCTTTTAGGACCAAATGGTGCCGGAAAATCCACGCTGATCCGCATGATGACCACGCTCATCCCAATCACCTCTGGAAAAGCGCGAATTGCAGGACATGACGTCGCGACCGATCCTGATGACGCGCGGCGCGCCATTGGCGTAATTCCGCAAGCGCTGACCAGCGACATCGATCTCACAGTCGAGGAAAATCTCAGCATCTATGCCAAGCTCTACGACGTACCTGCGGCCAAGCGCAAACAAAATATCGATGAATTGCTGGAATTGGTCGATCTCACCAAGTGGCGTTCTGCGCAGACGAAAACCCTTTCCGGTGGAATGCGCCGCAGACTGGAAATTGCTCGCGGGCTAGTACACAGCCCTAAGATTTTTTTCCTGGATGAACCCACCACCGGGCTGGACCCCGTCTCTCGCGTGGCCGTCTGGGAAATGCTTACTAACATTAAGAGTCAGCGCCAGCTAACGATCCTTATCACTACTCATTACATGGACGAAGCCGACCGGCTCTGCGATCGAATTGCCATCGTCGACCACGGCAAGCTGGTCGCTCTCGACACGCCACCTGCTTTGAAGGCCAGCGTTCCAGGATCTAACGTCATCGAGGCCCAGTTTGAGCGCGCGCCCACCGATTGGGAGCAACAGCTGCACACGTTGAGCGAAGTCACTTCGGTCCAGCACGAAGGCGCGGGCATGTATCGCATTCTTACCGGTGACGGCTCACGTACAACCACTGAACTGGTTGAGGCGGCAGTTAAAGCAGGCGTTAGCGTGAAGTCGCTATCGGTCCAGAACACGACGTTAGACGACGTTTTCGTCCACTACACCGGACGGCAGTTGCGCGACGAACTCGTCAAAGCCTACGGATTCATGATGCCGTCCAGACCGGGGATGCAGCCATGAATCGCATGATGGCAATTGTCGAACGCGAAATGCGCAAGTTTTTCCGCTCACCTGCGCTAATGCTGGTGGCGATGATTTTTCCTCTGGTCCAGCTGATCGTTTTAGGAAATGCGTTTGGAGGAAAGATCCGCGACGCCAAACTCGGCCTGGTCGATGAAGACGGTGGCACGCAGGCGCTCAAAATTCGAGAGGCCTTCGATTCCGTCCACGCCAACATGCGCACCTTCGAACCGGTCTATTACTCCGACGAAAAGAAAGCTGTGGCAGACGTTCGCAACGGAAAAATTCAGGGCGCGGTCATTATTCCGCCGCAGTACTCGCGGCGCGTGTACGAGCAGGACCAACCGAAGATCGGCCTGGTGGTCGATAACAGCGACAACTTCATGACCTCCACGCTCGAAGGTGAGTTGACCGATATCACTGTTGCACTGAACAATCCCACAGTCGAGCCGCGCATTCTGCAGCAAACCGTTTTGCAGATTGTGGAGCTATATCCGTATATCGAGTACATGAAATATCTGTTGCCGGGCTCAATCGCGCTGGCGATGTTCGTCTCGGTGATGATCGGCGGAGGTATGTTGTACATCGACGACAAGGCGCGCGGTGTTCACGAAGGCTATCTGGTTACGCCCATCACCAAAGCTGAACTGGTGCTCGGGCTGAATGCCGCGGGTGCAATCAAGGCCGTGATGACCGGAGTCGTGATCACCGTCATCGGATCAATGCTGGCCGGCGTGGGGACCATTTTCCGGCCTGGAACCATGCTCGGACTGCTGCTGATGATCCTTCTGACCTCGATTGCGTTTAACACGATGATGTTCCTGCTCATGGTGCGAGTGGAGGATCCGCTGGTTCCACGCGCGATCTTCGGAATCTTAAACACCTTGTTATTTTTCCCGAGTGGTTCGGTCTATCCCATTCAGGCCTTCCCGCGCTGGTTGCGGGTCATCGCTGCTGTGGACCCATTTACGTTCGCGGTGCACGGATTCAAGTCGCTGCTGCTGAAAGAAACCGGCCTGGTCGCGATCTGGCCAGACATGGTTTACCTCTCAGTGTTCGCAATCATCACGTTCTCAATCGCTGTGCCGTTGTTTAAGCGCACGCTGTAAACAAAGTGGTCAGTGATTAGTGGTCGGTGATCACACCAAACTGGAGTCACTTGTACTGATCACTGGCAACTGACCGCTAGCCACTGATCACTGGTTTTTGGGAACTTTTTCTATTCCTGCGGATTCCATTATGCTTAGGTCATGACCCTAATGGATGCGCAGCAGTTCGATGAGGCGCGCGCCCGCCGTCGCAGAAATCTGATCATCGCCGGCATCGTTGCCGCGCTCATACTGGCGTGGGTTGTCTACCATCTTCGGAACTATCCTGAACGCCACGCTGTCGATAAGTTCTTTTCCGCCCTCGAACATCAGGACCGTGAAAGCGCATACGGAATATGGTTCCGAGATCCAGCCTGGAAGCAGCATCCCGCGAAATATTCCAGCTACACGTACGGCGAGTTTAATCAGGATTGGGGACCGGCCAGTGAATGGGGAGCGGTCAAGTCTTACTCCATCGACTGCTCCTATTCGAGCGGTAATGGGGTGATCGCGCAGGCCACCGTAAATCACCGCGCCCAGCACGCATACGTCTGGGTGGACAAATCCGATAAGACGCTGCATTTTTCGCCGAATGAAATTGACTGTGGAAACTGGTTCGGCTGGCTGACGGAATAGAGCCATGAGGGGTGGACACCCTCGTCCACCGCTAGACAAGCCTAGCCTCGACAAGGTATTTTCCGAACATGCTAAAAGTAAAGGATCACGCGGCTGCGGAGAGAAAGCATTGGCTTCAAGTTAAGGCGCGGGGGAAAAACTTCCTCGTCAGGCAGGAAATGCTGGGTAGCCTTCTACTTTGGTTGGTGATAGCGACATTAGTGCCATTAACGTCTCACCCTCATCCCTTTTCTCTACGATTAATTCTTTTTCCTGCCCTTATCATGCTTCCCATCTTCTTGTTATACGGATACCTGAATGCTGGCTGGCGATGGAAAGACTTCAAGAAGAAGTACCCCGAATAACCTCTACTCGGAAACCGAATTTCATTGCTGCACGAACGCTGCGTTGGCGAAGAACTCAATCGTCTTTTGCAACGACGCTTCGTCCACGACGTTTAAGGACTTCTTCGAGCGATCGATCTGCCGCATGAGCCCGCACAGAACTTTTCCCGGGCCAACTTCCACGAACGTCTGAACGCCGCGAGCAATCAGCAATTGCACCGATTCACTCCACTTCACCGAACCCGTCACCTGCCGGATGAGTGCTTCTCGGGCGCTCTCCGCATCTTCCACCGGCTTCGCATACACATTGCAGACAACAGGAATTTTCGGCGCGGAAAATTTCAGTTTCTGCAGATCGACCGCAAGCCTATCCTGGGCCGGTTTCATAAGCGAGCAATGGAAGGGTGCGCTGACTGGAAGAATGATCGCGCGTTTTGCGCCACGCTCTTGAGCCAATTTCACCGCCCGTTCAACCGCCGCAGCGTCGCCCGAAATCACAATCTGATCGGGTGAGTTAATATTTGCCGGCTCGCATACTTCCCCTTGCGCAGCGTCGCCACAAACCGCGCCTACTGCGTCAAGACTCATTCCCAAAATCGCGGCCATAGCGCCGGTTCCAACCGGCACCGCTTCCTGCATATACTTGCCGCGATTGCGCACCGTAAGAACGGCATCGGCAAAAGTAATCGTCCCCGCGGCGACGTGCGCAGAATACTCGCCCAAGCTGTGGCCCGCGACAAATGCCGCTTTGATTCCTTTTTCATCGAGCACTCGCCAGGCCGCAACCGACACGGTCAGGATCGCGGGTTGCGTATTCTCTGTCAGCCGCAACTGGTCTTCCGGGCCCTCAAAGCAAAGCTTCGAAAGCTTTTTCCCCAACGCCTCGTCGGCTTCCTCGAATGTCTGGCGTGCCACCGGAAAACGCTCGGACAAATCTTTGCCCATGCCTACTGCTTGCGATCCCTGTCCGGGAAAAAGAAACGCTGTTGAATCAGTATTCATTCTTTTTTAACTCAAGGTAAAGTTTGAAAGGCCGTCGCCTTCAATCGTCCACTTTGACTTCTTCGCGGACTTCCGAGGGATGCAGCGCGGCCATTTCTTTCTCGATGTGGGCAGTGATATCGTGCTCCGCAAAATCCGCCGCCACCCGCACCGCGTTTTTAATTGCATTCACGTTCGATGAGCCGTGAGTGATAAAGCATGCGCCTTTAATTCCCAGCAGGGGCGCGCCGCCGTACTCGGTGTGATCGAGGCGTTTTTTAAAATCGTGGAATGCGCTGCGTGAGAGCAAATATCCGACCTGACGCGTGATCGTCGCCGCCAGAGTTTCCTTCAACGTTGAGCGAACCAGGTTAGCAACTCCCTCGGACGTTTTAAGCGCCACGTTGCCAACAAAACCATCGGCGACAATTACATCCACCTTGCCGTTGTAGATATCGCGGCCCTCGACGTTCCCAACAAAATTAATCGGCAACTGTTTGAGCAGCGGGTAGGCCTCGCGCGTCAGCTCGTTGCCCTTGCCTTCTTCTTCTCCAATTGAGAGCAATCCCACCCGCGGTCTGGCCGTTCCAAACATACTGCGAAAATAGATTTCGCCCATCATCGCGAATTGTTCGAGATTATGCGGCTTGCAATCTACGTTAGCGCCAACATCCAGCAGCGTCGAAACCGTACCTACCGCAGTGGGAATAATCGCAACCAGCGCCGGACGATCCACTCCCGGCAATCCACCCAGCACCATTTTGGCCGTCGCCATTGCGGCACCGGTATTTCCCGCGGTGATGAACGCAGCTGCTTTGCCCTCACGCACCAGCCGCGATCCCACCCGCATGGACGAATCACGCTTGGCGCGGACCGCCTGCACCGCCTTGTCTTCCATGGCGATGACTTCGCTGGCGTGGACTATCGTGATGGGCAGCGAGCCCGAGAAGGGATGGCGGGATAATTCAGCCTGAAGAGTTTCTTCCGGTCCGACTAGAGCGACGTGAATGCCAAAGCGTCGCGAAGCCTGAATTGCGCCTTCGATCTCAGGCTTGGGAGCGCGATCCGAACCCATTGCGTCCAAAGCAATGACGCGATGCATGCAGTGTTATCTGGATTCCTCTACTTCCAGTACCTCGCGACCCTTATAGTAACCGCACTTAGGGCAAGCGCGATGAGGTAATTTGCGCTCGTGACAATTGGGGCACTCAGAAAGTGACCTGGTGGTGAGCGAATCGTGGGCGCGTCGTGTGCTGGTGCGCCGTTGCGAATGCCGCCGTTTTGGATTAGGCATGAAATTCCTTTCGTAAGACAGCTTTTAGCTTTTAGCTCTGAGCTTCTAGCTAAACCGAATGGCCCTGAGGCCTGTTGTGGAAATCTTAGAACCGATTTTGTATCCAGTTCCGAACCGACTCTGCTTTGGCTAAATGCTAAGAGCTAAGTGCTAAGTGCTAAGTGCTAAAAGCTGACAGCTAATTGCTTGTTTTCAACTTTTCTCGAATATCTTTCAATGCCGACCAACGCGGGTCTTCCAGCGGTTCAGCGCAATTGCATTGCTCCTGGTTCAGGTTGCGGCCGCAATGCGGACAAAGTCCCTTGCACTCGTCCTTGCAGACCTCCCGAAGCGGCAACGCCAGCAAAACCTGCTCCCGCAGGACGTCTTCGAGCAACAGCCCCTCGCCTTGATAATAACCGACTTCCGCCTCAGCTGCGGTCACTGAAAGTTCCGACCGTCCGGCATCTGCCCCTTGCGGCCGATAGAGCAAATCGAACTGCTTACCTACTTCCCGAATCAGGGGTTCCAAACATCGGGCACAGGCCATTTCCATCCGGGTTGAAAAATCGCCCGCCACGCGGATGTCATTGATCAGCTCGTGTTTCCCGTGATGCTCCCGAACCAGCTGGGCACGTCCGGCGGCCTTCAAATCTGTGCTCTGCCGAACATCGGGGCCGAAATCGATCACCCCTGGCTCAATCTCTTCGTCGAAATCGACGGGGTGAGCTTCTAACTCGCGCACTTCGATAAGCATGGGAACCTCCGCGCCCCCTCCAAACTGGTACCGCTCAGGCCGCGGAAGCACAAAGGCGTGTAGCTAACCAAGGGAGCTAGGGTTAAGAATAAAAGGCACTGAGTCGAGGTGTCAAGGAAAGGGGTAGACACCGTACCTCTTGCCTTTCTGCTCCAATAACGCAGAATATGGTTCACGCGGAAATCTGCGATCCGTGAATAGGGTCTAGGATTGTGCAATGGGCAGTCACTCAATCGGATTCTGGTTCCGGAGGCAAAAATGCGTTTTCGGTTCATGCAGGTCCCTTTATTAATAGCCTGCGTTGCCTTGTGCAGCCTATCGCAGACCGCGACCGGTCCTGCAAACAATACGCCCAACAGTCCGGGGAACGGTCCGACTTTCCACGCAACGAGCCGTCTTGTTTTAGTGGACGTGGTCGTCACCGGCAAGCACGGAGAATTCATTCGCGAACTCAAGCCTACAGACTTCACGGTTTTAGAGAACGGGAAGCCACAAAAGATCGCCGGCTTCAGCGCGCATACCGCATCGGCGGCTAGCGACACCGCCACGCAAAACTTGCAGCTACCACTGAATGTGTACTCAAATTTTACGAACCTGGAACCAGGCCATCCCATCACGATCGTCCTGCTGGACATGTTAAATACGCAGTATTTGGAGCGAGCTTACGCCAGGCAGCAGATGTTGAAATTCCTGAGTTCGATGCCGGAGGGGCAACCGATCGCACTGTTTGCACTTGGTTCGAAGCTGCGCATGCTTCAGGGATTTACTCAGAAGTCGGATGCATTGATCGCTGCAGCCAAGAGAATCATTGACAAGGATGAGAACGCCCACTTGCAAACCACCGAACAAGAACTCTCGGACGCGGCTGCAATGGATGCAATGCTCGCGACATATGCAGGCCGTTCGCCGGCGGACTCAGTATCAATTGCTGGCGCGCTTAGCGACGAACAAGTTGCTCAAACAGATGTTCGTGTCTTCTCCACTCTGCGCAGTCTGCAGGCGTTGGCCACAATGGTTGCGGGCTATGGCGGCCGGAAAAATTTGATTTGGTTGTCAGCAGACTTCCCTATCACATTCGGTCCAGGCTTCGACTTGGCATTTACAGCAGCCCCCGGTGGGCGCCCCGCGGCCAATTCTAATTTGTACGTGGAGGACTTACATAACACTTCGAGTATGCTGGCGTCTTCGCAAATTGCGGTCTACCCAATCAGCGTTCGGGGCCTGAGCACCGAGGGCCCTGGTGCATCGGATATGGGGGCGGCGGCGGGTGTCGCTCAGCAGACTCTTGCGCGTTGGAACACGGAGACCACGATGGACGACATTGCCAGAGAAACTGGCGGGGAGGCTTTTTACAATCAAAATGACCTGCGGCGCCTGATGATACGCAGCCTTGATGAGGGGACGAATTATTACACCCTGGCCTATGTTCCTCAGGACTACAACTGGGATGCAAGGTACCGGAAAATCGAGGTCAAAGTGGCAGTGGACGGAGTCAAGCCCCGGTATCGAAACGGCTACTACGCGACGCCGAATAAGGCGACGAACCAGAATGACGCCGCTCACTTACTTGCTGCCGCCATGCAGCCCGCCGTTCCCGAAAGTACCAGCCTGTTGTTTAAAGCGCAGGTCCTACCGCCCGCCGCCGATCGCAAGAGTGTGAGTATCGATTTTGCGGTGAGTCCCAGTAGTCTCACCCTCGTAGATAGTCCTGATCAACGTAAAAATGCAACCGTCGATTTCATGGCGGTGGCACTGGATAAGAACCTGAAAGAATCGGGAATCGCTAGTAACACCGTAGCCGCCGCCATGCGCCCTGAGACTTATCAGCAGGTGCTCAAAACCGGATTCCCCGGGCATTTGGATTTGGAAGTGAAACCAGGAAAATACCTTCTCAGGCTCGGCGTGATTGACCGCAATAGCGAAAAGATTGGAACGCTGGATGTGCCGCTCGATGTTTCCAATCAATCTGCGCAGAAGTGAACCTCTATCGAAAACCGAGGGAACCGAACGGACCGTTTTTCGGCCTTCACCGAAAATTCTTCACCAGCATGATGTTCGATTCCGCGAATTCGTTCTGAATGTACACAATGGATTTGCCGTCATTCGATATGCTCAAGCCCCAGCCCGGCTTCTTTTCCAATGTCAAAATCGGAAGGGTTTTCCCGGTGGCAAACTCAAAGAAATCGATCGAAACCTGAGGGAATTTCCCGAACCGCATGAAGTAAATCCCCTTTGACGTGATCCCCCAATCTGGCCATCCGCCGCCATCGACGTCGCTCAAGACCTCAGTTTCTTCGCCGCCCTGCACCGGCATTCTCCACACGCCCCCTTGTTCATATTTGCAGTAGTAAAGGGACCGGCCATCAGGCGACTCGACCGGTGAGATGCCACCATTTTTCGTCAGCCGCACTGCAGTCCCACCCTGAACCGGCATTTTCCAAATCTGAAATGCTTCTGCGCCGCGCTTCGAAGCAAAATAAAGCCACTTCCCATCACGCGACCAGCTCGGCGAGAGATTGTCACTGCCCGGAATCGTTGTAACGAGATGAGGGACTCCACCCGGCACTTCGACCATATAAATTTCACTTCGTTCGTTTGGATGGAATTCGAATGCGATATATCGCCCGTTTGGAGACCAGCGGGCGCGTCCCGCCGTGCCATGCAACGACGTGATCTGATCGCAATTCGTTCCATCCACAGCGCATGTCCAAATGTCCCAAAAGCCCATCCGATTGGATTCGAAAGCGACTCTCTTCCCGTCAGGAGAGAGCTCCGGGCGCATCTTGTCGCCTTTCTCGGAGACTAACGCCGATGGCGGTTTTTCTGCATGTTTGGAATCCTTCAGGTCCAATCGCCAAATGTCGGCCTTCGAAACCCACTGCTCATAGACCAAAGCGTTGTTGCCCTTCGCCGGGATAGAAGGCCAATTCGCTTCACCTTCGGGACCCGGCACCGGACTAGGAACAGAGCCAGTCGCTGAAACTCTCCACAAACCGGTCGTGGCAGCGCGATTAGACGAGAAAATGATTTCGCTGCTGTCGGCAGTCCATGTAGGAGGTCCCATGATCGGGCGGTTGTCAAACGTAAGGCGTTTCGGTTGACCGCCAGTTACAGGCATTACGAAGAGATCATTGCTGACACCCGCCACTGTCGAACGGATAAACGCCAGTTGAGTTCCATCAGGAGAAAACGCCGGCTCGTGATCAAGCCAACCTGCGGGTGGGAAGGTAAGCGCTCGTGTGCTGGAATCCGCAAGCGACAATAGGGAAATCCAAGCGCGAGTGGGATCTGCCGAACTGCTTTCCGAGAATGCGAGGGAGTTGCCGCCAGGCGACCAGGAAAGGCCCGCTGCCATTGCGGTCGCTCCCTGATACACGCGACGCTCGGTGCCGCCCAGAGCCGGGACTACATAGATGGAGACTGTTTTCTCGGAATATCGCGCAAAAGCAATTCGGTCGCCATTGGGCGACCAGGTTGGACAGCAGTCGCCAGGATCGCTGGTCAGCTGTAGCGATTTCTCGCCTCCTACCGCGGCCGCGTAAATTCCCGTATTGCGTGCGCCATCACTCTGGCGAAATGCTACCAACTTGCCGTCGGGTGAGAAGGCAGGTGTGGCTTGGAACCCTCGCAAGCCGACTAGAGGCACTACTTCGATTCTCGATAGCTGTGAGTCTGAGCTTGGCCGATACAGCGCCCAGATAGCAACCGCGCTGAACAGGGCGAAGAAGAATGCCGCGCCAATCCAAATCCTTCCTGAAGCACGACTTCCGACAGACCCAGCGTTCGGGCCGGTTACATTGACGCTGACCTCATTTATGACCGGTACGACTGGATGGAGCAGAGCGATAAAGCGATAACCACGCTTAGCAATGGTTTCGATAAAGCGCGGTTGATCAGCCGAGTCCCCCAGAACTTCCCGCAGTCTGGCGACCGCGCTGTTCAATCCATGGTCAAAGTCAACGAATGTATCGGCCGGCCAGAGCTCTTCACGCAGCTCTTCGCGGGTAACCACCTCACCCACTCGTTCCAGTAATAAAGAGAGCACGCGGAACGGCTGTTCCTGTATTTTGATTCGCCGCCCGTCCTTGCGCAGTTCGCCTGCCTGAACGTCAACTTCGAAAGTACCGAAGCGCACCACAGCTGCAACCGATCCGGCAACTTGCATTTCTTCCCCACTCATTGGACGTGAACCTGACACTAACGTTAGTGACCTCGATCGTGACGGTCCTTTTCACGCGCGTGATCCGCTGAAACGTCCCTCTCCCTTCATCAACTTGTCGCGTTATGTACGCGTGTTGAAGTCGTGTAACCCGTTGCATTTACCGCGTACGTCAATTGACGTGACGTTTGAACGAGAAGCCGCACAAGAAAGTGCGGCGACCAATTCTCGGCAGCTATTTCAAGACGAGGCCTGAGGGACATACCATGAGCTCACGACTGCTGCTTGCTATTACGTTGTTACTTTTAACCTGGTTCAGCATTTCTACAATTATTGCCAATGCCCAAGAAAAAAAGGTTGACGGCGGTAGAAACAAAGAACAGCTAGATATTTCATCTCTTCAACTGCGTGCCCGCCAGGGAGATCCTGAAGCCGAGTACCGTCTGGGTCGGTGCTACATGACTGGAACCGGCGTTTCGCGGAACTACGAGGAGGCGGCAAAATGGTTTCGGCAATCCGCTGCGCGGGGATTCGCCGATGCCGAGTTTTCATTGGGCTATCTGTATGAACACGGTGACGGGGTTCCGCGCGACTACCTACAAGCCATTTCTTATTACGCGGCCGCTGCCAAGCAAGGACACGCGACGGCGGAAAACAATCTTGCTTCAATGTACGAAAATGGGCGGGGCGCAAAGAAAAACATTGAACAAGCCAGGCGTTGGTACCGGGCTGCAGCCGAGCAGTCAGAAGTAGTAGCACAATGCAATCTGGCCTCGCTGTACTTTCGCTCCCGCGAATATTCCCAAGCCGTCGTCTGGTTTCGGGTCGCGGCCCAACGGGGCGATCCAACGGCACAAGAAAACCTCGCCTGGATGTACTACACCCACACCGGAATTCGCCTCGATTACGGCGAGGCGGCAAAATGGGTACGGCTCGCCGCTGAGCAGGGACACGCGCGTGCTCAACTCGACTTGGCGTTCCTTTACGAACAGGGCAAAGGGGTTCCCCTCGACTATGCGAGTGCCTATATGTGGTACAAGACAGCGGCAGCGGGAGGAGAGAAACGGGCCGCCGAGAGGCTCAAAAATATCGAGCAAGTCATGACATCCAGCCAAATCAGCAAGGCCAATGCTGCTGCGGAACAATTATCAAGATCTCTACCAAAAATTAATGACGTGACCAACTCAAGCTCGATTGGAAATTCATTTGTCGATTCGCGATGAAACGCGACCAACCTTCCAACCGGATTCGCAATGCGGGTGCAAGCAAGACTGCATGTCCACGGTTGGGTTTACAGCTACCCTTCTGAGTTATCCTCAAGAAACAACACCAACTACATGCCTGAGCTTCAAGAAATCCAAACTCCGCGCGCGAGCAAATCCAAAGAGATCCTCGCACGCATAGATTCGTCGGTCGATCGACACCAAAATCTCTGGAGCTACGCCCTTCTCGCTGCCGGCCTTCTCGTCCGCATCTGGCACGCCAGCGGCACCTTTCTAAACTCCGACGAGGTGATGCACTTCGCCGCTGCAAATCATACGTCCTGGCTTGAGACCTACAGGGTCAGCCTCGCCATCTCACATCCGCCGTTATTGATTTTCGTTCTTCACGTCTGGCGCGCGCTCGGCACTTCCGAATTGACGTTGCGCATGCCGTCGATCCTTGCCGGCATAGCTTTTTGCTGGTTCACATTTCGGTGGGCGGAAATGTTATTCCAAAAAAGCGTTACCTGGACGATGTTCGTCTTCGTTCTGTTCCTGCCTTCATCCATCGAGCTCTCAACCGAAATTCGCCAGTACGCGCTGTTTCTCGCATTCGCCATGGGCTCGGCATATTTTTTAGAGCGCGCCTTAGCAAAGAACTCCGCCGGAACGATGTTGCTCTCCGGCGTGTGCCTGTGGCTTGCCATCGGTTCGCATTTTTCCGCGTTTCTGTTTGCCCCCGCGCTCGGCATTTACGCAATTTGGAGAATGTTAAGTTCGCGGCCGCTGCTCCGTGTCATCGCTGCATGGGTAGCCGGTCAACTCGTAGCGGTGGCTTTGTGCGGCTTCCTATATGTGACCCAATCCGCCAGCTTAGCCAGTACTTCGGCGGGCAGGACGCAACCCAAGGCTGGATGGGCAATGCATATCTCAGCCACTCGTATTTCATTCCGGGGAAAGTGAACCCGCTGGTGTTCATCATCGGCCGCACGGTGGGAGTTTTTCAGTACGTGTTCCGCCAACTGCTGGTGGGAGACATCGCGTTTGTTCTCTTCATCGTTGGCCTGGTCATAGTTTTCCGCAGTCGGCCAGTTTCGTCGCGTGTCACTTCCCGCCACCTCGGCTGGCTGTTGCTGCTGCCCTTTGCTTTTAATTGCGCTGCAGCTCTGGTCCGCGCCTATCCCTACGGCGGAACCCGGCACTCCTGCATGCTGATTCCCTTTGCCCTAGCAGGTGTTTCCGTCGCGTTAGCGCAACTTATGAAACACAAAGTCTTCTCTGGGATGGCAGCCGCGCTGCTGATCTCGCTCGTCTGTCATCTCTCGACCGCGAAGGAATTGCCTTACGTTGCGCCAGACGCCCAACGCTCTGCAAATATGGAAGCGGCCATGGCATTCATCCACCAACTTCCGACCGAGGAGCCGATCTTCGCCGACGTTCAAACCAACTTGATGCTTGGCCACTACCTTTGCAATCAGCGCCCGTTCGTCTCTGACAGGTCGATCCCGGGATTCGTCAGCTACGAATGTGGTGGGCATCGCGTAATCGCGAGCACCACAAAGTATATTTTCACGGCGAAGAGTTTCTATGACCAATGGCAGGAGATGGTCGCCAAATATCACGTTCAACCTGGAAAGAAAATCTGGGTTGCACAAATGGGCTGGTACACATATGTCGCATTCGAGCTGGGAAACTTTCCCCAGTTTCATTTAGCGCCGCACTACTTCGGCCCGCAGATTCAGATATTCGATTTGAAGGTAGGTCAAATCATGCCCGACCCGAATCTTTTGCCGACAACATGAAATTAGTAAAGACCATCGAAGAAATGCGCGCCTTCCGAAAGGCAACGCGCAAGAACGGCAAGCGCTTTGGCCTGGTGCCGACCATGGGCGCGCTGCATGAAGGACATCTGTCGCTGGTGCGAGCAGCGCGTGAGAAATCGGACATTGTCGCGGTCTCGATTTTCGTGAATCCAACTCAGTTCGGACCGCAAGAGGATTTTGCTAAATACCCCCGCAATCTGGAGAGCGATTGCGCGCTGCTTCAGCGCGAGCACGTCGACGTAGTCTTTGCGCCTTCGGTGGAAGACATGTACTCGGCCGGCGCGGTCACATGGGTGACTGTCGAAGGAATGAGCGATCGTTTGTGCGGTCGATCGCGCCTGGGACATTTTCGCGGCGTGACCACGGTCGTTTCCAAGTTGTTTCACATCATCGAACCCGACTCAGCGTTCTTTGGCCAGAAGGATGCGGCTCAGGTTGCAATCATTCGCCGCATGGTGCGCGATCTGAAGATGCCAGTCTCGGTTGAAGTCTGCCCGATTATTCGCGAATCGGACGGACTGGCTTTAAGCTCGCGCAATGCTTATCTAAATCCGGAGGAGCGGAAATCCGCACTGGTCCTTTACCGATCGCTACGACGGGCGCAGGAATTATTCGATCGCGGTGAGCACGACTCCGCCAAGCTGATTGCGGCCGGAAAGCAGGAGTTCACCAAAGAACCCACGGCGCGCCTGGATTATCTTGATATTGTCGATCCCGATTCGCTGGAATCGCTCCGAGTCATCTCCAAACGCGCCTTGATCGCCGTGGCCGCCTATGTAGGAAACACTCGCCTGATCGACAACATCGTCGTTAATCCCGAGCCCTGACCCATGCCGATCGTGCTCGCCTCCGCTTCCCCGCGCCGCCAAGAGCTTCTGAAAAATGCTGGCATTGAATTCGTGGTGAAGCCGGCAAACATTCCTGAAGAGCGTCAAAAAAACGAAGCTCCGCAAGCTTTCGCGGAGCGAATGGCGAGAGAAAAAGCACGTGCAGTTTGGGCCTGGATCAAAAACGACGAATATGTGCTCGGCGCCGACACGGTTGTCATAGTTGGAGCGACGGGCGTCTCGCCCGTCCGCCCCGAACTCATCCTCGGGAAGCCCCTAGACGAGCAAGATGCCGCAAGAATGCTGCGCCTGCTCTCCGGCCGCAAACATCACGTGACCACCGGCGTCTGTTTAATCGGACCCAACTTCGAAGACGTGCGTTCGGAAACCACCGCAGTTCACTTTTCCGCACTCAGCGACGATGACATTCGTGACTACATCGCAACCGGCGAACCAATGGACAAGGCTGGCGCGTATGCTATCCAAGGCGCTGCTTCTCGTTGGATTTCAAAAATTGAAGGAGACTACTCGAATGTGGTGGGACTACCAGTAACCCTGGTTCTGCAAATGCTGCGTGAGCACCGCGCGATTGGAAGTTAGGCCTTCTTCTGCTCGTCCTTGTTCTCCGGAGTCGGAGCAGGAGCGGTCGTGCCCTCTTTCATTGAGGACTTGAAGTTGCGGATGCCTTCGCCCAGTCCTTTGCCCAGCCCAGCCAGCTTGCTGGGCCCGAAAATGAGGAGAGCGATCCCAAATATCAGGAGCAGGTGTAACGGTTGAAACAAGCCCTCCATAAATCCTCCGTCGGGCCGAGATTGGCCCTGTTGAAAATTCTAGGCCACTCAGCACCTCTAGTCAAAGGAAACCCTGTCAAATTCGTGTAATCAGGGCTGATAACAACGCCGCCCGCCGCGGCAGCTCTGAAATAACTATCGATTCATGTTCGGCATGCGCGCCCTCTCCGACGCCGCCGAGACCATCCAGTGTAGGGATTCCGAGAGCCGCGGTGAAGTTTCCATCTGAGCCGCCCCCCACCGACGCCTCTTCCAACTTCCAGCCAAGTTCGTCAGCGACAGCCGAAGCTTTCTCATACAAGGCCGCCACTCCCGCTGTGCGTTCCATAGGCGGGCGATTCATCCCGCCAGAAACCGCAATTCGGCAGTTCCGGTTGAATAGCTTCAGAGATCGCAACTTACCGTCGATCTCAAGCGCGTCTCCCATTCGCGAAACACGAGCATCGATAACGGCGGTGGCCTCTGCCGCGACCACATTGGCCCGAGTACCACCACTCATTTTCCCGACGTTCACCGTTATTCCCCGCCTGAGGTCTACGAGTTGCGAAATTTGCCAAATCTGTTTTGCCAGCTCCACAATCGCGCTCTGACCTTTTTCAAAATCCAGTCCTGCGTGCGCGGCCTTGCCCGTTACCCGAAGCGTGTACTCGCAAATTCCCTTGCGCGACGTCTTCACCGCCCCTTCGAGGCCCTGTGCTGGTTCGAGGACGAGAACGGCCGACGATTTTCGCGCGAGTGTTTCCGTAATTGCCCGCGAAGACACGCTGCCTACTTCCTCATCTGAGACGAGCAGGATCGTCAATGGCCGTGGAAGTTTTCCCGCATTCCACTTCAACATGGCTTCGATCGCATGTAGCGCGATAGCAATTCCCGACTTCATGTCGAGTGTGCCCGGCCCGTAAAGCCGTCCCTTCGCGATCTTGCGCGGCATTTTCGAAATTGTTCCGATCGGATAAACCGTGTCCATGTGCCCCAGCAGGAGCACCGGTTTCTGATTGGGGTTCTGATTACGACGTCCGGCTCCCTTGAACTCGACCTGCAAATGGTTGCCGAATTTTTCCGCCGGATGCACCCGAACCCGCCCGCCGAGTTCTGCGAACCGCGAAGCCAGCACCGTGCCCAACCGGTCCACCGCCTGCTTCACGTCGCTGGGCGATTCAATCTCTACCAACTGGCGAATGGTTTTTACGATCTTGGATTGCTGTTTTTCAAAATAACGAAGTTGCTCGCTGACACTTGGAACGTTCATCGTTTGTAGGCCGCTCCCGGGTATGTTTGCCGCGCTGTTATAAGAGTGCGATAAAGTATAATCGTCGATCCCGGCAAATCTGGATCCGGCAAGGTTGAATTCCGGCAAACCTGCATGACTGACGCTCACCAGACTGCGACCGAAACCCCCGCGGCCGAGCATACCAAGCTCGACATTCATGACATCATGCGCATTCTGCCGCATCGCTATCCCTTTCTGCTCATCGATCGCGTGATTGATCTGGTGCGCATGCAGCGCATCGTTGCCATCAAGAATGTCACCATTAACGAACCATTTTTTGCCGGACACTTTCCCAATATGCCGATCATGCCGGGGGTGCTGATCGTCGAAGCCATTGCTCAGGCTGGGGGGGCGCTTCTGCTCACCGAAATCCCCGACCGCGAGCACAAGTTGATGGTCTTCACCGGAATTGAGAAGGCGCGCTTTCGCCGACCCGTAGTGCCCGGCGATCAGTTGCGGATCGAAGTTGACGTCAAAGCCTGGCGCGGCGATGCGGTCCGCATGCAGGGCATCGTTTTCGTCGAAGACAAAAAGGTCGCGGAAGCCATCGTCACCTGCCGCCTGGTGGACCGTGATCGTGGCCGCGGCACTGAAGCCGAGGGCGACGACAACGCGGCTCCGGAGTGAGCTCGACCCCGGCCACATCGATGAGTGTCCACCCCACCGCGATTATCGATCCCGCCGCGAAAATTCATTCCTCATGCCGGATCGGCCCGTACTGCACCGTTGGGCCGAACGTCGAACTCGGCGAAAGCTGTGAACTAATCTCGCACGTCGCCGTCGAAGGGCCCACCAAAATTGGCGCCCGCAATCGCTTCTTTCCATTTTCTTCCATCGGCCTGGCACCTCAGGACTTAAGCTATAAAGGCGAACCAACACGCCTCGAAATCGGCGACCACAACGTCATTCGCGAATTCGTCACCATCAATCGCGGCACGGTGAAGGGCGGAGGCCTTACCCGCATCGGCAGCCACACTCTGATCATGGCCTACTCGCACATTGCTCATGACTGTGTAATCGGCGACCATGTGATTCTGGCGAATGCCGCAACTCTGGGAGGCCATGTCATCGTGGAAGAATGGGCCACCGTGGGCGCGCTGTGTCCGGTGCACCATTTTGTTCGCATCGGCGCTCACGCATTTATCGGAGGCGGAACCACCATCACGCGCGATGTTCTTCCCTTCTCGAAAACCGCCGCCGAGCGCGGAACTCATGCTTATGGATTGAACGCTGTCGGCCTCGAACGCCGCGGCTTCAGCAAAGAGCGTATTCGGAAGATTCACCACGCATATAAGATTTTGCTGGCTTCGAAGCTGAACACCTCGCAAGCGCTGGAGAAATTGAAGTCCGAGGCAGCTCGCGGAGAAGATGTCGAAATGCTCATCAAGTTTATTGAGACATCCGAGCGGGGAGTGGTTAAGTAGACAGAAGTGCGTGCAACCGATGCTGTCCATGGTGACTGTTGTGTTGGGAGCGTGAGAGACTTAGAAGGAACGCCGGCACTTATATGATAAAACGAGTTCTTAGCAACGTTTGGATATTACTCGTCTGCGCAGTGGTCGTCATAGTGGTCGTTCGGGGTAGGTCCGGCCTGAACGGGACTTGGATAAAACAGAGCGGCGATCGGACCATCCCTGACGAAATCACGATCAAAGTAACGAGGAACCAATTCAAAGAGCGCTGGTTCGATGGCGCCGGCGTATCGACGATTACCGTATTGTGTGACGGGGCAGAACATTCATGGTCTTCCGCCGACGTTGTCAAAATTACGTATCGAGCGGTGTTGAAGGGAAACACTTTTTTAATAACCAAGCGGATGCGATCCCCGTTGGGAGAGACGGCCTACACGGAGCGTTGGGCCGTGAATGAGAACAGTCACACGCTAGTTGTGACTGGATTAGGACCAGAGACCGTCTTCGAGCGTAGACCTCTCCTCGCGTCGCTTTTTTCTGGCACTCCTTAAACGGATCCATAAACCCGCTGTTCCCACAACCACAGCTAGATGCCTTCCAACCCTAAACTCGGACTCATCGCTGGCAACGGCCGCTTCCCTTTTCTCGTCCTTGATGCAGCGCGTGCCCAAGGTTATGACGTGGTCGTTGCGGCAATCAAAGAAGAGGCATTCCCCGATATCGAATCCCACGGCGCAAAAGCTGTTCACTGGCTTTCCCTGGGAGAGCTCTCGAAGCTGATTGAAACTTTTCAGCGCGAAGGCGTCACCCGCGCCGTGATGGCAGGACAAGTGAAGCACAAGCAGATTTTTTCCAGCATTCGCCCCGACTGGCGCTTGGCGAAACTGCTTCTCTCTTTATCCACGCGCAATACCGATTCCCTCCTCGGCGCAATCGCCAAAGTTCTGGCGGACGAAGGAATCACCCTGGAAAGTTCTACCTCGCTCCTCGAACCGCTGCTGGCTAAACCCGGCGTCCTGACTAAAAGCGCTCCCTCCGCGCAGCAACTCAAGAACATCGAATACGGACGTGCCGTGGCCCGAGGGCTCTCGCAATACGACATCGGCCAGACGGTCGTGATCGCCGAAAGCGCATGTGTTGCCGTGGAGGCCATGGAAGGAACCGACGCGGCTATCGAGCGCGCCGGTCAACTCATGGCTTCGCTCGATCCCGGCCGTATTACGCTGGCGCGAGAGTTGACGGTTGTAAAGGTCTCAAAACCGAAACAAGATATGCGATTCGATGTCCCGGTCGTCGGAGTGAAGACCATCGAAGTCATGCGGAAGGCTGGCGCTACGTGCCTGGCGCTCGACGCAGGCAAGTGTCTGCTCATCGACGGAGACGCTGTGATTCGAGCCGCTGATGATTCTGGAATGGCGATTGTGGCGGAGTGAAGAAGCACTCAGCAGTCAGCATTCAGCCTGTACCCCAAAAAACTTGTCATCCCGAACTCGCGCCTGCGCGAGAGAGGGACCTTACGATCCATAGGAACCTCCTCGAACGTTGGTCAGCATGATCGAAGCGGCTGGCATACGACTGGATGGTTCCAGTCAATTTGTACGTTTGCGGCCGCGGCGATCTTGTTTACGTCCGAGGTGCTCGCATCGCATCGTAAGGTCCCTCTCTCGCGCAGGCGCGAGTTCGGGATGACAAGTTTTTGGAAGACATGCGCTGAATGCTGACTGCTGAGTGCTGAATGCTAAAGTAGGAACGTGTCTGAGCTCGAATTTATCGTTAATCAATTGAACGCCGCCTTCGACGGTGAGGCCTGGCACGGTCCCGCGCTGATGGAAATTCTCGGTGGGGTCGGCGCCAAAACCGCCGCCGCGCATCCCATTCCCGCAGCTCACAGCATCTGGGAGTTGGTTCTGCACCTAGTGACGTGGGAACGCGTCATCGCCCGCCGCATCCAAGGCGAGGAGTTCATGCCTTCGGATGAAGAAAACTTCCCGCAAGTCCGCCAGGCAACAGACTCCGCCTGGCGCGAAGCAGTAAAAATGCTGCGGACGACTCATGCGGAACTGATCCGACTGGTTTCTGCTATGAAAGAGGATCGCTTGAACGAGCGCGTTCCCGGCAAGGATTACGATCTTCGCTTCATGCTAACCGGCGCTGTACAACATGCCGCATATCACGGCGGTCAGATAGCACTACTCAAAAAAGCTCAGAAGTAAGCGAATGCAGAAGGAAGAAGTCAGAATGCAGAAGGATTGCAGATTGCAGATTTAGAAACCGTCGAATACAGATTTCTATGTGTTTTCAATCTAAATCTGAAATCTCAAATCTGCAATCAAATTGGTTCTCTGCAATCGCATCTCAATTCTGCATTCTGACTTCTGCAAGCTGAAATTTCTTTCTAAATTCTGCATTCTGACTTCTGCAATCTACAATTGAACTCCGGAGCCCTTGCTGCCCAACTCAACTCCCATTCGCGTTGCCGTCATCGGCGTAGGCGCATTCGGACGCAATCATGCCCGCGTCTATCACCAGCTTGCCCGCGAACTCAACATCGTAGAACTTGTCGGTGTGGTAGATGAAAATTCAGCGCGAGCGGACGCGGTCGCAAAAGAGTTCGGCTGCCGGGCGTTTGGCTCGATTGACCAGTTAGTCAGCACGAACATTAACGTGCAAGCTGCCTCGGTCGCAGTACCCACCATCCATCATCTCCCCGCCGCACGCCAACTCATGCAGGCTGGTATCGATGTACTGATCGAAAAGCCGCTGGCGCCCTCCCTGGCCGAAGCCGACGAATTGATCGCCGTCGCGAAAAAATCTGGCCGGATCGCCCAAGTCGGCCACCTCGAACGATTCAATCCCGCGGTGCGCGCAACTGTTCCATTCGTCACCCGGCCGATGTTTTTCGAAATACACCGGCTGAGCGTCTTCACTCCGCGTTCGCTCGACGTGGACGTAGTGCTCGACCTGATGATTCACGATCTCGATGCCGTGCTCTCGTTTGTGAATTCGCCGATTCGCGAGATTCGCGCCGCCGGCCTCCCTATCCTTTCCAACAAAGTTGACATCGCCAACGCGCGGATTGAGTTTGAATCCGGCTGCATTGCCAACTTCACCGCCAGCCGAGTTTCGACCGAGCGGGTGCGTAAATTGCGTTTTTTTCAGCCGCGGCAATACATTTCCATCGACTATGGCCTTCAGAACGTGCTCGTGTTCACCGTCGGCAGCGACGAAGGCGTCCCCTCAGCGAACCCGGAAATCAAACTTTCAAAGCCCCAAATCACTACGGAAGAGCCCCTTCATGCGGAAATCCAGGCCTTCCTGCACGCAGTCCGCACCCGCGAAAAACCGGTTGTTCCGCTCGAAGACGGCCGCCGCGCGCTCGCTGTTGCTCTCGAGGTCCTTGAACAGATTGAGGCCCACCACGGCCGCTTGAATCTAGCCGGATAACCCGGCCGGATAACTTGGGTCACACCGTCTTTACATTTTTTGACACCTTCCGGCGCCGATGCCAGCTAACCTTAGAAGGTGCCTTGGGCGTAAGTACTTGCACTATCAGAGTTTCAACAAATAGCCCGAAAGGTGAGAAAATAGACGAAACCCGCACCAGCTACGCATCACATAATTAGTCAATGCCTTTGATCCAAATTCCGTCCTTGCAAGAGCCCCCGCCGGAGCCCCCGCCAACCGGGCCCGATCCCGCTCAACTGGAGCTTTATACTGCGGACCATTGGGAGTCGGCGTATCGCGAGATGCACGATTTTCCCACCCTGCTCATCCAGGCCCAGGACGATCTCTCGCGCTCGCGAAAACGCGAAGCATTCTGGATGTCGCTCTTCGCGCATGCTGTGCTTTTGCTGCTGATTCTGCACCCGCCCGATTTTGCCAAGTACTGGTTCAAGCGCTCAATGATGATCGTTAAACCGGTCGACCGCAATCGCCAACTGACATTCGTAGAAGCCGCCCCCGACAAGTTGAAGGTGAAGCGCCCGGACACCGACAAGATTTCCGATAAGAATCGCATTGCTTCCAGCCGCCAGCCCCAGCTTGATCGTAAGCAGTTGCAGAAGATTCTCGACACTACTCGCGCGGGACGCCCCGGGCCCACCGCGCCACCAGTCCAACAGCAGCCTCAGCCACAGGCTATGGCACAGAGCGCGCCGCCTCAGCAGCAACCACCTCAGCAACAGCCCGAGCCGCAAGCGAATCAGATGGCCAAACTACAGCCTCCAGTCAGTCCGAAGGCGATTTTCAAAACTGGTCCCATGTCGGCCAGCCGCGAAATTGAGCAGGCTGCAAACGCCGCAGCTGCAACCCACGGCAGGTACGCAGGCGATGAAGGCGACCTCGGAATGGGCCAGCGCCAGAGAACTGCGCGCATGGGGCCCGAAATCCTCAGCGACACAATGGGCGTTGATTTTGGCCCTTATATGGCGATCATCTTGCGTGAAGTGAAGAGAAATTGGATCAGATTGATTCCCGACTCTGCGGCCTATAAGAAGGGTGAAGTTACTATAACTTTCAGGATACTTAAGGACGGGCGGGCCAAAGATATTACCTATGAGATCAGCTCCGGCGACAACGCTCTCGACCGCGCCGCCTATGCCGGGATCTCAGCCTCCGACCCGTTTCCGCCGCTGCCTGCTGAGTTCACCGGGCCGGATCTGACCCTTCGCTTCGGCTTCTTCTACAACCTCAATATCGACGGCACTGAGCTTCCGTAGACCAGCCGCCCGCCCAAAACACCTTCACCTTTTTCCGGTTTCGGCCGCGGCCGGACCGACTTGCTTCGGTGCTTCGGCGACAATCTTTCGCAACAGCTCAGTTGGCAGTATCGCGGTCAGAATCGTGCGGTCACTCTTCTGCTCGACCTTCAAGCTATCCAGCGCTTTCTTGATATCAGGATCAGGGGTTTGTCCCGCCACCGAAATTTCTGCCGAGTGAAAAATCGAGAGGAAGGTATTCACTTGCGTCGTCAGTTGCTGCGCATCCTGCTCGTCGCGCGTGAACGCCTCGGCGCGAAAGTGCACTGCGCGCAAGTAGCGGACCGATGCCACAACCGTCGCCGGATTCGTGATGGGCAGCGATAGGTCAGCTGGAGATTGCGCATTCTGCGCATTCAGGCGAAAAATCCCCCACGCCAAACTCGCGATGGGAACGCGCTTATAAAACTGCCGCAGTAATGCCGGCCCGCCGAACGGCGACGCCAGCTTTCGTGACCGATCGATGATTCCCCGAATCACGGCCGGATCAGGATGGTTCGAGGCCGCAACCGTATCCACTCCCAGAATTGCCACCCGCAACGTGCGGCCTTGCAGTGGGATGTTGTAAATATCTACTTGCCGGTATGAGTCAACCGACCTGGTCAGTACCCTCAGGTAGTCACGCAGCCTGTCGCCATCGAGCTTGGCGATAAAAATTTCGGAGTAACGGGTCTCGCCGCCTGTCAACGCGCTGGCGTAATGGATGGCAAGCGCCGCTTCCTGAAGGTCCCGTTCGAATTGGAACCCGGTAGCTTGGATAAACTGCTCGTATTCAGGCTCGTGCGGGACGTCCGGAATATGAGTGGCAATGTCCGCCCGGCGCATCCACTTCAAATCCACGTATAGGAACGCATCGGCCCCGGGCAGCAATCGCGCAGGCTCCGGAGGCGCGTGCTTCCGCAGTTGCACGACCAGAGCCACCGCGGCCACAAAGATTAGAAATCCAAACAGTACGGGAAGGACGCGCTTGATCCGCATGGAGAGATGCGGATGATGATATCAAACTGCTTAGGTTGTGCTTGGCCAAGTTTGCCGATTTTTGTAAACGCCGCCGCACTCGGAGGAGCAGGGCGCTCACTCCGAGTGCTTATCTCTGCCTTCGCATGGATAGTTTCTGCTCCTCTATTCCTCCCCGCGCCGATCGCTGTCGCCCAGAATATGGTTGTCGACAGTTTCTGCTACCCGCCTGCCCAAAGTCTTGCCGGCGACGTGATCAGTGCGAAAGTGTTGTCCTGCATAGATACGGCTCAGTCCCGCTTCCTGTGCCGCGGCGGAGAAGCTGTCAAAGTGTCGCGTCACTCCTGCCAGCGATTCGGAGGTCACGTCAAAGGTAAACTGGTCGCCGAAGTAGAAGCCCAACACGGTCGCTCCCGCTTTGCTGATTGCGCTATGCGCTCCGGGGTACGCAGGATCGGGAGCGGTCTTTACGCTTAGCGGACTCCATGTTGGATTCGGATCGGTTTGCGGATTCCCGTCTGTTCCCGCCAATTGCACCGCAGTCACAGGACGCCAAAAGTTATACGTGTACTTGGCCTCGAAAAAGGCGATGGTGGTATCGGCAAGGCTGATATTCAACAGAGCAAAGAGCCGGGCGCTATTCTCCAGATTAAGGCGATGCGAGATCGCGGCAGTCTGCGCAATCTCGTTCCAGAAGTCCTGGATGTTACCGTTCCAGAACTTGCCTATTACAGTCTGTTCTGCGGTCCGGGTGGTGCTGGTAATCAGTCCCAGATCTTTGACTTCGTTAAATACCCTTGTATAGGTGGCGCTTGTAAGCGTCGGCGGAGGGCCGGGACGAAACTCGTCCGCGCGAGCAATAGCGAACGGGGTGACCTGTGGCCACTGGATAAAATCCGCTGCCGCGAAGTTCGGCGGTGTCATGGTAGTCGCCGGGCTGCGTTCCCGGGACATATGGCGGCAGAGTTACATTTGCTCCGTCGGTGCTGCGCGCAGCCAGCAGCTGGCCGGCCACGGCCTGTCCCACGGCAATTCCCTGAGCTTTTCCCTCGTTATCGGGAAGTCGCGCCAAGTCTTGCTGCAGTTCCGTGTCCAACGATCCTTGAAACGCAGGATATAGAGACACTAAAACATCATGGGCCGCTTGGTCGGCCGCTGCTATCTGGGACGCACTCCTGGGAACGTCGGAAAGACGCACAAGATATGGACTGAACTTTGGATCGATATTATTGACGGCGTCATAGATGGCCGCGTGCAAAATTGCAAAATTGCGAGTTGAGTGAATCGTAGCTGGCTGAGCGCCGGGCGTGCGAACGATCACCAGAAGAGTTCTATTCCACTCGATGACGGTGTTGACCGGCTGGGCCGAATTCTGTGCTTTGTCCGTCGCTGCATTTGCCGGTGCAGCGACCTGCAGGAAAGCCGAAATTAGCGCAAGGGTGGCCAAAATTCTGGACATGACTTCGTAACCTCATTTGTGGTTTGTGCGAAGGCCGATGCTTGGCAAGGTGAAAGGAACTACCGGGCTCCGGGCTTGCATATCTCTAAACTGGAACTACAAAGGAAATATTCCCGCGATGGTGGAAAAAAGATGGCTACTATAACAGGGGCAGAATTTCACGAAAGTTGCAAAAAACTATTCAGTAGAGGCTGCGTTGAATTATTTTGCCTACAACTTCCTCAAAATTCATCGTACACTTCGCATGAGTCCCGCTACTGGCGTCACAGACCGGCTCTGGGGCGTGGAAGATTTGTTTGGCCTGTGGGAATCCTGCGAGCAGCGGAGGGCGGAACGAGCGGCCTAAATCATGGCAATAATTTCTCTGAGCGATAAGCAAACAGTTGATACGGGAAAAATTAAAAGAGTGGCATTGCACGCGGACGAACTAGTAGTTATCTACAACGGCCAAATCCCTGGGATTACGGTCAAAGGGCCAGGGATCGTCGATGATGCCGATTTGCTAGATAAAGCGCGGGACCAGGAGAAGCTGCACTACCTCGTTTTCCGCGATCCAAAATCAAAGTAGCCCCACCCCAATACAACTGGTTTTATTGACAATACAATTAATTCTGGTTATCTTTAAGTCTTTAGCAGTTCTGCGGTTGCCCGCCTGATAGCCCTGCGCCTTCGGCGCTTGCAGAGAGTGGGTACTCAGCGTTTTCTTTCATTTTTTTCTTGGGAGATCAGAATGTCAACGTATTTCCCCAAAGCGGGGGAAATTGCGCGCAAATGGTATGTCGTTGACGCCTCGGGCTTGGCTCTCGGCCGCGTCGCGTCCCAAGTCGCGCGCATTTTAATGGGCAAAGAGAATCCGAAATATACGCCATTTATCGATACCGGCGATCACGTGGTCGTGATCAATGCCGAGAAGGTAAAACTCACCGGAATGAAGGCCGATCAAAAGGTCTATCAGCGCTACACCGGGTATCCGGGCGGACTTCGCACTGAGGAATACCGCAAGCGTATGGTGCGTAAGCCCGAGCTCGTGATCGAAGACGCGGTGCGGCGTATGCTGCCCAAAAACAAACTGGGCACGCACATGTTTACGAAATTAAAGGTCTATAAGGGCGACAAGCATCCGCACCAGGCGCAGAAGCCCGAAGTAAAAGAGCTGGTGCACTAAGGCAAGTTTCAAGGTTTCAGAAGTTTCAAGGTTTCGGAGTTTCGAGTTTCAGGTTTCACGTTTCGACTGCGATCGGTTTCGGGTTTTGAAACCTTGAAACTTTGAAACCTTCGAAACGTAAGTTCGAGAACTTATTTCGATGAAAGGTACAAAGCTGGCGCTTGGGCAAGAGAAGCCAAGAGCTCACAGCTAAAAGCTAATGGCCGATTTAGTCCAATATTACGGAACGGGGCGGCGTAAGACGGCCGTGGCCCGTGTCTTCTTGCGTCCGGGGAGCGGCGACTTCAAGGTCAACGGACGTCCTTTTGAGCAGTATTTCGTGACCCCTTCGCAGCGCGCAAGCGCTAAGGAATCCTTGGTTTCGACCGATTCGGCGGCGACCTTTAACGTGATCGCCAATGTTTCCGGCGGTGGCGTAAACGGCCAGGCCGATGCCGTGAAGCTGGGCATCGCCCGCGCTCTCATGTTGTTCAACCTTGAGCTGCGCAAGAAGTTGAAGGCCGAAGGGCTGGTCAGCCGCGATTCCCGCGGCAAAGAGCGCAAGAAGTATGGACAGAAGGGCGCCCGCAAGCGCTTCCAGTTCAGCAAGCGGTAAAGCAGATTCCCAACAGTTAAAACTGTTCGGAAAGACAAGGTTTTTTGGTTTTGGCTAATAGCTAGAAGCTGCGGTTCAATTCTTCCCGTGCTCCGGTACGGGGACGGGAAAGCAATCCCGAGTTCGCAGTTTGAACAAAGGATGCAGACTTAAAAGGAGGTTTTTTGGCTAACATCACCATGAAGGAGTTGCTCGAAGCGGGTGTTCACTTCGGGCATCAGACGAAGCGCTGGAACCCCAAGATGAAAGAATTCATCTTCGGCGAGCGCAATGGCATTTACATCATCGATCTGCAGAAGACCCTCAAGATGTTCAAAGAGGCGTCGAAATTCGTCGCCGACCTAACTTCCGGCGGCAAGACAATTCTCTTTGTCGGGACCAAGCGCCAGGCCCAGGACGCAATTGCCGAGGAAGCAACTCGCGCCAACAGTTTTTATGTAAACCAGCGCTGGCTGGGTGGACTGCTCACCAATTGGATCACGGTGCAGAAGTCCGTGAAGCGGCTCAAAGAACTAGACGAAATGGCCACGGATGGCCGTTACGAGCTGCTGCCGAAAAAAGAAGTCATCAAGCTTGAACGCGAACGCAAGCACCTGCAGGCCAACCTTGCGGGCATTAAGAACCTGAACAAGCTGCCTGACGCGGTTTTCGTCATCGACTCCAACAAAGAACAGATCGCCGTACGTGAGGCCCGCAAGCTGGGCATCCCGGTGGTTGCGGTTGTCGATACGAATTGCGATCCGACCGAAGTCGATTACGTGATCCCGGGCAACGACGACGCGTTGCGTGCGATCCGGCTGTTCGCTTCGAAAATTGCGGACTCCGTGATCGAGGGTTCCCAGTTGCTGAATGACAAGCAGACTGCGGACATCGCCGCTGGCATCGGAGAAGCCGCGGAAGCCGAAGTTGCCGCCGGTGAAGAGTCGGCTGAGGGTGCGGCAGCAGGGACGGGCGCATCGATGTCCGCCGACTTCGGTGACGAGACCACGGAAGAAATCAGCATGGAAGAAGTACTTGGTCAGGGAACCCGCAAGAAGGCCGCATCGGCTGAGTCCCCAGCTGAGACCCCCGAAGTCGAACATCAAACGTACTAAGACGTCGTTGGCCGTCCGTCATTGGTTGTCGGCCAAATCAATTGATTCAGCGTCGTCGGTTCTCGTCCAGACTGCGTTAGTCCCAGAAAACGAGCCGAGAAAGTACTGGACAAAGATAACGTCAGTAGGTGGATTGTCGGTTACCAGGATTCCAGCCCCGCAGGGGCGAAATGTGAAAGCCCGGCACGGGAGTGCCGGGAAAGCAGAGCGTTAGGATCGAGTCCCGCAGAGCCTGCCCTGAGCGCAGTCGAAGGGGACGGCACGCGGCTTAGCAAACGCGCAAAGATAATCGGGAGGGCACGGCTTCAGCCGTGCCGCAAGCGAAAATAGATTGGGGCTTTAGCCCCTGAAGGGATCAGGCCCGCGCGAGATCCAACGGCGCGGGTCAAATTTTGTAAAATGATAAAGGAATCATCTTCGATTATGGCAACCACGGGTAGTCCCGAACCAAACGACAACAAGCAGCCAAACATTTCCGCTGCCAAAGTAAAAGAGCTCCGCGATCTTACCGGCGCTCCGATGATGGATTGCAAGAAAGCCCTCACCGAAGCCAACGGTGACGCGGAAAAGGCCGTCGTGATCCTCCGCAAACGTGGCGCAGCCGTTGCCCAAAAGAAAGCCACGCGCATTACCAGCGAAGGCTCCGTCGCGCAATACATCCATGCCGGAGGCAAGATCGGCGTGCTAGTCGAGGTGAACTGCGAGAGCGATTTCGTTGCCCGCACCGACGATTTCAAAAGGCTCATCAACGAGATCGCTATGCACATCGCCGCCAGCGATCCGAAGTTCATTCGCAAAGAGGACGTCACCACCGCTGACTACGAGCGCGAAAAAGATATCTTTCGTGCCCAGACCGCCGCGATGGGCAAGCCGCCGCAAGTGGTCGACAAGATCGTGGAAGGCAAAATGGCCAAGTTCTACGAGGAAGTCTGCCTGTATGAACAGCCGTACATTCGCGACCAGGCAGTCACGATCTCGCAACTCATAACCACCGCAATCGGCAAGCTGGGCGAAAATATTTCAGTCCGCCGTTTTGCCCGCTTCAAGGTGGGCGACGCCGGCGAGACCATCGCGGTCTCAAAGCCGGAACAAAAAACTGAGTAAGGAAAAGGCGCCGCAAGGTGCCTTTTTTTTGCGCGATAATAGTCTAACGACAATATGCCTGAACCCATCTTCAAACGCATTCTGCTGAAAATCTCCGGCGAGGCGCTGGCCGCGAAGCAAGGATTCGGAGTCGACCCGACCCGAATTCACGAAATTGCCGCCGAACTCGGAGAAGTCCACTCACTTGGCGTGCAGATTGCGATCGTCGTCGGTGGCGGAAATTTCTTTCGCGGTGTCGCCGAACAGGCGCGCAACATGGACCGCGTCTCCGCCGACCATATGGGCATGCTGGCTACGGTCATTAACGCTCTCGCCCTGCAGGACGCGCTCGAGAAGCAGAACATCTACACCCGCGTGCAAACCGCGCTTGAGATGAACCAGGTCGCCGAGCCCTTCATTCGCCGCCGCGCCATTCGTCATCTGGAAAAACGGCGCATCGTTATCTTCGCCGGGGGGACTGGCAATCCATATTTTTCCACGGACACCGCCGCCTCGCTTCGCGCCATGGAGATCAAAGCTGACGCTATCCTCAAAGCCACCAAGGTCGATGGCATCTATGACGCTGATCCAATGCTCGTGAAGGACGCGACCAAGTTCACGCAGATCACCTACATGGAAGTCTTGAAGCGCGGCCTCAAGGTGATGGATTCAACCGCCATCTCCCTCTGCAAGGACAACAATCTCCCGATCATTATTTTTAATCTGAATCAGCACGGCAACATCGCCAAGGTCGTGACTGGCGAGAAGATTGGCTCACTGGTAAGCGCGTAAATAGCCGTCAGCGTCAGCTCTCAGCTGTCACCTTCAACAAAACTTACCTAACCTTTGTCATTCCGAGGACCTTCAGGTTCGAGGAATCTGCTGTTCGCTGGCGGAAAACAGATTCCTCACCGCTAAAGCGGTTCGGAATGACGGCAGTTGTGATTTGGCTGAGTGCTGAATGCTAAGTGCTGCTCATCCCGAACTCGCTCAAGCGAGAGAGGGATCCTACGATGCCGTCGTCCTCCCACAAGCGTCTGCAGGATGACCGAAGAACCCGTCAGCTTCATACCATCACCAACAACTCTAACCCTAATGTCATTCCGAACCGCTTTAGCGGTGAGGAATCTGCTTTTCGTCCAGAGAGAACAGCAGATTCCTCGGACCTAAAGGTCCTCGGAATGACAGTAGTGTTTCTTGGCTGATGGCTGACGGCTGCTAGCTGCCTTGCTAGTTCACCCACCCCGACTTTGACCCGCCATTCTTTTTATCGTCTTCGGGAGGGATGTAGTTCCCGTGCTCGTCAAAGGTAACGGTGCGGTTGTGGTCGCGCATATAGACTTCGAATTTGCGGGCGGCGCGGCGACGTTTCCAGCGGTAGTAAGAATTACGGAAACTAAAATATTTTTCGGAGATTCCAATAGAAGTCCTGCGTGTCAAGAAAAGGCAATACCAAATGTATCCCGCGCCAAACCCAGCTAGCGCCACACAATAAAACAGATTGAAATGCGAAAGAAGCAGGTACGCGGTTTCCAGTGCGACGAATAATACAACCAGCCACTTCACCGGAATTTGGAGAACAAAGAAGGCCATGATCGGCGCGTCGGGATTAAAGAGATAGAACACCATCAACATGGCATTCGCTGGCGCAATCATGCTGAATGCTGAGCCTTGGCCGACCACTCCACTAAAGGAAAGCGCGACTCCTATCAACGCAGAGATCACAGTAACGCCGAAGAAAAAGTTCAGAAACCTGCGGTAGCCAATTCGGGCTTCAACCGATGGCCCCAGGAAATAAATTCCGGATAAAGAAACTACGAACTTCCAAGGGTCCAGGGATATGAACGGATACGTAACCAGCTGCCAAACCCAGCCGTGCCCAACCAGCGCTGAGTTAAGGCTCCCCGTTTCGATAATAAGATTTGCATAGCCTGGAGCGAAGGCTTCCAGCAGCAAGATGACTACGTAGATCCCGGTGCTTGCAAGGATGATCTGACGAACCGCTCCTAGGAATGGCGGGAATCCAAACTCGGTCGTGCTTCTTCTTGGCATGGTAATTCGTCTACATATTCTGGCGACGCAGACCGTCGCTGTTCTCTACGAATAATCCTATCAGCAGCTACCGTTCTGGCACAGGCACGATGGGCTGGCTCTTGTGCCCCGCCTCATCGATCGCTTCAACCGCAAAGATTACGTTGTCCTTAGAAACCGGCAGCGTTGCCCGCGTCTCTTTACCCAAAGATGCAGAGTGCTCCCAGTCCGGAGCGCTCGTCGCCCGCCAGAGCACTTCATATCCACACACCCGGCCATCCGACGGAGCTTCCCAAACCAAGGTCGAGTCATTCACCAATTCCTTTGTCTCAATCCGGACGTTTTGCGGAGGCCCCGGGGCCGACGCCAACTCCGCCAGCGTCGCCGCATTCAGCCGCGCCACGTTCGCCACGTAGTCGTAATTCACAAATTTCGGCAAGTCACCATATTCGATTCCATTTTCCGACCGGACGTTTTGGTGTTGACGAGTAAAATTTTCGCGGAACTCAGTGAAGCGGACGGCGGCATACCCTGCCTCATTGAAAGAAATATGGTCTCCCCCGCGGAGGTAGCGATCTAAGCGGAACTCCATCCAGGGAGCAACGCCGAGTTGATATATTCGCGCGGTCTGCGCGACATAGCGTGCAAGCTCGCGTGAGGGCGAATCATTTTCTCCGCCCAACGCCCGGATCATTCGCAATTGCGCTTCCGTGGCGCCGTCCGGAATGCTCTCTGAGAACACACGCACTACCTTTGGGTCTTGCCCGGGACTTTTATCGCCGCCCACAATGTCATTGTTCAGCACCGCTTCAATATCCCAGCCCTGCGACTTCGCAAATTCGGCAAAATGCTTGCTACCGTAGAGTCCCTGTTCCTCGCCGGCCACCGTCAGAAAAATAATCGTTCCTGGAAACTTCAGCTTGCTGAGCACGCGCGCACACTCCATGCTTACACTCGTCCCGCTGCCATCATCATTCGCCCCGGGAGCAACGCCGCTCGTGTCCAGAGTGTCGCTGTTCCGCGAGTCGTAATGTCCGGTCACCAGCACAATGCGTTTGGCGTCCTCCGGATTCGTTCCCCGCAGCACGGCATACACATTGGTGATCTCGACCGGTGTGGGCACACGATCGCTGACCGGTTGCGTGTAACTGTCCGTCTTTACTTCCAGACACCCGCCGCAATCGCGTGAATAGCGCTCGAATTCGCTCTTGATCCATTCCCGTGCCGCCCCGATTCCACGCCCCGCAGATATCGATGCCGCATCTTGCGCTGAAATCGTACTGCGGGTCTGGAAGCTGACCAGCTTCTGAATATCAGATTGCACTTGCGCCGCTGAGATTTCTTTCAAGGCAGCCCTGATTGCCAGATCTTCACTTTGGGAACTTAACTCTTTTGCTTGCCGGGCTGTCGCCTGCAATGCAAAGCTACCGATCCATACCGACATCACCACAGAAAATTCCGCGACTCGCCTTAGAGGGATCAAGTTCTTCTCCTCGTCTTAAATGCCCTATGCATTATTCACCTTCTCGTGCTGACTAGAAAACAGGCCTTGCACCCGCCACCAAACCAGCCGCCCTACAACTTCCGGCTTCTCCCGTTTCCCGATTTGAAGTTAATAAACATACAAATGTTCACTTGACCTTGCCTCAGTCACGTCAAGAGTGTCTAGTTCTTCGCATGAAGCAGTTATCGCAAATTGTAGTCATCATGCTCGTTCTGGACTTTTCCGCCAATGCCGCGCCCAAACCACACGTGGTCGCTCTTGGCCGATGGACCACAATTTCCTGGCGCGCGCAAGATGGCGAAAGCAAACCAATCCAGCTCAAGATTCGTCCGCTGTACGTTGATGGACGCACCAAGGAATTCACCATCGGCGCATCTCATGACGTGACCGAGCGGACCTTCGTCGTTCAGCGAATCTACCGGCTAAACGATTCTCTGCCGCAACAGTCCGGCCCTACGCAGTGGCAATGGCAGCGAGGCGCGTGGTTGTTGGTCGATCGTGTAAGTGGAAAAGTTCAGCCTATCGCGCTTCCAGAATTCGATCCTGATACCTCCGCGGTCAACTGGTATCGTGACTACGCGGCCTACTGCGGACTCGCCGACGACGGCCAGAAGCTCTTTACCGTCCTCGTGCAGATCGGGCGTCGAAAGCCTCTCCTGAAAAAACTCGTCGGCGACACAAACGAATCTCAGCCAACCTGCGAGCTCCCCGTCTGGGAGCGAAACCCTATGCGCGTGACCTTCGCGCCCCAACCCGATCAGAAACTTACCTTTAAGATCAAAAGCCGCGCGGTTGACGCGGTCACTTCAGACGAAAGCGAGGGCGGCGAGTAAAACCTATGCGTGGACCACGGACCTGCGGATCAGAAGAAATATAGCCAGCAGCACCACCCCGCTCACCAGGAACACCCCATTGCGCCATGAATTCCTTTCCTCCTGCGGCGAAGTCAGATGCCGCGCCAACACTGCTCCCAATATCAGCCCGCAGATCAGTCCGCCGATATGGGCGGAATTGTCGATTCCGGGAACCACCGCTCCAAAAAACAAGTTGTATGCGGCAAATAAAAGCAAGCTTTTCAGCGTGGATTTCAGGGCCCGCGGATGGACCGGCAAATGACCGAGATACAGCGCCGAGATCAGGGCGCCAGCCAACCCGAAGATTGCCCCCGAAGCGCCTGCGCCAAAGCGGTTGGGATGGAGTCCCAGGCTCGCAAGGCTGCCCGCGATTCCGCAAAACGTATATGTCAGGAAATAAGTCCAGCGGTCGAATATTCGTTCCGCCAAAACACCCAGACTCCACAGGCACCACATATTGAGCGCGATATGCACGATTCCGATGTGGACATAGTTCGAGGTCCACATGCGCCAAGGCTGGCTGGCGAGAGTTTGCAACCCAGTATTCGCGCCCCATTTCACCAAATCTGGAATCTGTGGGTCCGTCGGCGAGACCCCTGAAAGCACCATCCCGACAAAGACGAGCAGGTTAGCGCCAATGATCGCCGCCGTCACCGGCATGATCTTTATTAGCTTTCCTAGTGACAGACGGTTTGCTCGCGCCTGCTCCTGCGCCCGAATAAACTCGCGGGCACGGCATTCCGGGCAAATATTGTCGGGATTTCCTCCGGGGGACAGCTCCCGGCCGCAGCTTACGCAACTGGCCATGAATGAACTATATACGACCCACCGCTGCGGACATTTGTTCGCCCGAGTCTTGCTTTGAGGCCAAAGTAGCTTCCGTGGGCAGTGACATTCGGCCTTTCCCTTTCGTAACTCGTCCCGTACGGAAGCCAGAAACTACTCTTAGCCGGGAGGGTTTTTTATTCGCATGAAGAATAAGATCAGCAGTTCGCTGTTAGTCCTTGCAGTGGGTGGAATGATGTTGGTAGGCTCCGCCGCTGCACAACAAAACTCAGGAGCCGGCCCAGGCGTAGTCGATCCCGGACATCCGCGAGTGAACCAGGTCAACCGTCGTGAAGGCCGCCAGCAGCAGCGCATCGCCAATGGCGTAAAGAACGGCACCCTGACCCCGAGGCAGACCGCTCACCTGGAGAACCGGGAAGCCAACCTGCAGAACCGGGAGAACAGGGATATGGCGAAGCACAACGGCCATCTCACCAGGCAGGAACAGCGGAATTTGAACCGTCGCGAGAACCGAATCAGCCGGTCGATCGCGAGAGACAAAGCCAAGAACAAGTAAATTTCGGCAAATGGCGTCCGCTGAAGCAAGTGGGAAGCGACAGCAGGCCTGACGGTCGGACGCCAACTTCATCGCCCCATTCGGCAAGACTCACTCGCATCTCCTAACTGAAATACCGCGCCATACGCTCACCGGTTCCTCGGCCAGCCCCCATTGATTTCTACGTCTGCTTCTTCGCAGAAAAATGAAGATTTCCGCTACCGGGGTGTGCAAAACTTTTTGGAATGTTAAAGCTATGTAATTTCGATAGTTACGTCGGTGTCAGTGTCGACTTGCGGTCTAATCGGGTGATGGACAGCAACTTGCAAGTATGCGTCACCTTTGTGCTATCCGACCGAGTGGTCGGTTTCATCAAATTCGGCCTCCGCGTCGAAACGTTCCACAATCTTTCCACAGGCCTCGCGACATGCGAATCTCAAGCATACTCAGAGAGTTGATCAGGCCGGGTAAAGCCGACATTTTTGTCCAACAAATCCTCACTCCGATGGCCCCATGTCGCCTGTCGCCAAGTCAGCAAAAGACGTGAAGTTTTTCTGAAAAGCCAGGTTCACTCTTCCAATTGGCCCATTACGCTGCTTGCCAATAATGAGTTCCGCCCGGCCCTCCAGGTCGGGGTCATCCTGCTTGTAGACCTCCTCGCGGAAGATAAACATGACGACGTCGGCGTCCTGCTCAATCGAGCCGGACTCGCGGAGGTCGGAGAGTTGAGGGCGGTGATCGCCGCCACGGCTTTCGGGAGCGCGGCTCAGCTGTGAAAGGGCAACCAGGGGCACGTGAAGCTCTTTAGCTAGCGCTTTCAGGCCGCGAGAGATGGCCGAGACCTCCTGGGTGCGATTTTCATAGCGCTTGCCGCCACCGGACATCAGCTGGAGATAGTCCACGATGATCAGATCTAGTGAGCCTTGCGACTGCTGCAGGCGGCGCGCCTTGGCGCGCATTTCGCTGACTGCGATTCCGGGCGTGTCGTCGATGAAGATGGGAGCTTCGAGGAGCCTTTCCAGGGCATGCTGAATTTTTCGGGTGTCGTCCTGCCAGAATGAACCGGTGCGGAAGCGGTGCGAATCCACCTTCGCCACTGAGCACAACATGCGCTGTAGCAACGCTTCTTTCGACATTTCGAGGGAGAAGACGGCGACGGTTTTCTTGTCCTCGATGGCAGCGTTCTCGGCGATGTTCATGGCGAAAGCGGTTTTGCCCATCGAAGGCCGCGCCGCGATGATGACCAGGTCCGAGTGCTGCAAGCCGCAGGTCATCCCATCGAGCTCGCTAAAGTGGGTGGCCAGGCCGGTGATGCGCTGGCCGCGCTGCAGCAGGGCATCGATGGAGCCGAAAGACTCGCGAACGATCTCGGACACGCCCATGAAGCCACGGCCGATGCGCTTTTCTGAAAGCTGGAAGATTTGGGCTTCGGTGTCGTTGAGGATCTCTTCGGCGGCGTCGCTTTGTTCGGAAGCCCGGGCGATGGCGGCCGTCGCAGTGTGGATCAGGGCGCGCAATAGAGACTTATCGCGCACGATCTTGATGTAATTCTCAATGCTCGGTCGATCGGGAACCCCATCGAGCAAGCCCGATACATAAGCCGCGCCTCCGATGGTCTCAAGTTCACCATTGCGGGCGAGTTCTTCCGACAAAGTGATCAAGTCGATAGAGTGCGACGACTCGGAGAGATCGATCATCCGCGAATAAATTCGACGGTGAGAGTCGAGCAGGAAGTCTTCCGACTTCAGGTGTTCGGCGGCCTGATTGTAGGAAAGATTGTCGAGGAGAATTGCGCCCAGGATGGAGCGCTCGGCCTCAATGTTTGCGGGAAGAGTTTGCGCGGAAATGTAATCAGTGGTCGCCAATTAAGTTGTGCCGGTGTTCTGCGAAAGAGTTTTCAACCGACGCGAGAGTGATAGTACGCGCACGACGGTTGTGGATGGGTGGCAGGTATTTTGGAAAACAACTCCGAAATTATTTTTATGCGGATTCACGATTGCCTTATGTTGGTTCGCAGTCGTTCCACCAATTTTTTCCGTTTGCGCGTAGGAACAGCCCGCCCTCGGCCGTCCGTGTCGGAACGTCTTGGAAACCAGAAAAAGTATAAGCCGAACAAAAAGCGAAGATCAATGAAGTTTTTTTGGTGGACGCGAAAATTTAGGAAGTGGCATGAATTCAGAATCTGAGGACGGAACAATAAAGCAAAAAATAATGCGGTCCGGGCCAGCCACCCGAACCGCATTTTGCCAGCGTGAATTTCACGTATACCCTTTGACACCGCAAAGGGCTGCCTAATCCGCGCCCTGCGCCGGCTTCGTTCAATGCGCCGTTTGACGACGCTGTTCGATGCCAACCTCGAGCTGCGGAGCGCCTGCGCACCCGAAGATGCACCGCGTCCGATCGCGTCTGCCGGTTGCAGTCCCGCTATGCGAGACCGTTCTCTGAGGAGGCCGCAACGCCCTGGGCGCCCCAACGCTTTCACGTTTGGGAACCGCTCGGCAGCGTATCCTTTCGGCTTTCCGTCAGATCAGGCTTTGCAGCTTGCTCCGACTTCGGCCCTTTGGAAAACTGCCGCAGAACCTGCTTTCGCGATCACTGGCAGCGTGACGTTCACGCCTGCAGTGATTGAACTTTCTCGCATCCACTCACGTTCGGCAATCGGAATTCAAGGGCTCGCTGTGCGAAAACTGTGGAGGTTGCGAGTTCCTTGTGGAAGACAGCGGAAAAAGCGGCAGAAATTCCGGGACACCTAATCTGACAATGGACTTGGCCGGGCTTTCCTCCTAGGGATATTTCCCCATTAGGTTGTGAGTGTAATCGCCTGTTGACAAGAATTGACCTTTCGAGCTGTGAGGATACACTGAGGTGGCATGGTCGAAGCCCAGCCAGGAACAATCACGCGCAACCCGGAGTACCGGCTGTTCGATGCCGGTGACGTGGGACTGGCGGCATTCATTTGCAGCCCCCTCGCGGGCACCATTCTTTTGGCAGTGAACTACGTCAGGCTGGGAAAAACCGGCAAAGGCGTTCTTGCCGTCGTCATTGGGCTTGCTGCTACCACGCTCCAGATCCTAGTCAAGTGGAATTGGAAGACATCGTCGGGCTCATTAGGCCGGTTGGAATATGACGCATTTGAAATCGTATTCTTAGGCTGTGCGTGGATCTGTACGTGGCAGATCGCAAAGGAGGTGCAGGGCAAGGCTGTTGAAGAGCACATCGCACGCGGCGGCCAGCTCGGTTCCAGATCAGCGGCGTTTGGCGTCGGGATTGCGACTCTTGCGGGGTTGGCGGTCGCAATTGGCGCTGTTGTTTACGAGTATCAGTATCGCAAGATTGTAGTCATTGGAGCCAAGGACCAAGTTCTGTACTCCGGCCTAGCCAGCAGAGCCGAGGCCACGTCGCTCGGCAACGCGCTCAAGAGCGATGAATATTTCTCGGATCGCGGGTCGTCTGTTCTACTCGATAAGGGAATCGGCACCACAACCGTGTCGTTCGCTGTCCAGGACGGCATCTGGAACCAGGAGGAAACGCTCTCTTCATTTGAGGAGCTTGCCCGGGAAGTAGCTCCGACAGTGGGCGGGCTCCCGATCGAGGTCAACCTAATTGACACGGGTGGGAACGTAAAAGCGACATCGACGGTGGGCGAGGTAGGATTCGGCAGCAGCAACGAAATCTACTATGAGGGTTCTGCAGCCAAGGACGAGGCGCAGGTACTCGGCCAACGGCTCGAATCGATGGGTTTCTTTCGAGGTAACGGAGCAAACGTGTTCTTGACCAAGCACGATGGCGGCACGACCCTCGCGTTCGTCGTAGTCGGGGAGGCGTGGAACAATCCCACCAAGGTGAGAAGTCTAGAATCCATTGTGCGTGAGGTTGCCCCAACGGTGGGTGGTTTGCCGGTGAACATGCGCCTCGTGGATACACAACTCCACGTGAAGAAGGACGAGAGAATCCAATAGGAGACAGCACCGCTGACTGCCTAGTTGGCGATAAATCGCGTCTCTGACAATGTCGGCGGTGTCAAGCTCTTTCGAGCACACTGCGGTGTGCACTCAGAGAAGAGCGCCATTTCGGTCTAGTTGAAAAAGTGCTACGTCCAACCAAGGCTCGCCTCGTAATCCCTCTC